>Ga0172380_10000380_pt1 | contig 89627 bp, 84 predicted proteins | sample Leawe162metaG_FD_119747 | JGI IMG/M metagenome (GOLD analysis project Ga0172380, IMG submission 119747) | Leachate microbial communities from a municipal landfill in Southern Ontario, Canada - Leachate well 162 metaG | ecosystem: Engineered > Solid waste > Landfill > Unclassified | place... | reverse complement strand
TTTTTTCCCGGGCAGAAGAAAATGTAGAAAAAAATGACCGGCAAACAATCATCAATGGCGGTACGGCTGTTTTGGTATTACTAGAAGCGCTGGTACCAAATGCTAAACGGGAAGTAACTGTCACTGACTTTAGTGTTAACAAAAAACTCTATGAATTCTTGCCAGCTATATTCTCCATTAAGCTCCGAAACACTGGGAGCGTCCATATTGCTCCCCGAGGCAATATCTTTATTAGCCAAGGAGCAAACAAGAATGTTGCTATCTTAGAAGTGAATCCTAACAAAGGTTCTATCCTTCCGGATTCTCCAAGAGATTTCCAAGAAACATGGACAGATGGTTTTCCTAAATATGCAATCAAAGAGCAGGATGGTAAAACTGTCTTAGATGAAAAGAATAACCCCGTCCAAGAATTGCAATGGGATTTCAAAGAAGCTTCTAAACTCAGATGGGGGAAGTATACTGCTAAGCTCCTATTGGTTTATGATGATGGAAAAAAAGATGTGCCAGTGGAAGCAACAGTGGAGTTTTGGGTGATGCCGTGGAGGTTGATTGGTGGAGGAATTTTAATTTTAATTTTCGTGCTCATTGGTTTGAAATCAACTTTGCAAAGTTGGTATCGGAAAATAAAAAAGGTGATTGGCAAAGATAAAAAATAAATTTAAATTTATGCAAACATTTATTTGTCAGATTTGCGGGGATGCCTATATTGGGGAAGAGCGTCCAAAAAATTGTCCTTTTTGCGGAGCGCGAGAACATTTTATTAAAAATGGAAAAGAGGCCTTACCAATTACTATCCAGGAATTTGAGCTAGGAGAAGTTTCTCGAGAAAACCTAGAGGAAACTTTGAAGCTAGAAATGCATGCCAATGCGATTTATTTGTGTATGGCGGGAAAAGCGAAAAGCTATGAAATTAAAGCGATGTATAAACGCCTAGCAAAGGTAGAGTTGGAGCATGCTAACATTGCTTGTAAATTGATGAAAATTTCTTTGCCGGAAAGCAAGGCGGAATTATGCAGTGACGAAGAGGTGGCAAATTTCACGGAAACAATTCGATTGGAAGAGAATGCTTCAGCGCTATATGGAAAATTTGCCCAAGAGGCAACTGAACAGCAAATTAAAATTTTGTTCACTGCCTTGATGCAAGTAGAGGCAGATCACATTCAATTAATTAAGAAATATCTGTAATGGAAATTTGGATTTATACATTAGTTGCCGTTGGCCTTGTTAGTTTGCTCTCATTGATTGGCGTTTTTACTTTATCCATGGATAGCCGAAAGTTGGATAAGATTTTAATTTATCTGGTTGGTCTTTCCACGGGAACGCTTTTAGGCGATGCCTTTATTCATTTAATTCCGGAAGCTTTTAAAGAATCGAATGACACCGCTTTCACTTCGCTTTCTATTTTGTTTGGAATTTTTACTTTTTTTGTTTTGGAGAAGTTCGTGCATTGGCGACATTGCCACAAGCTTCCTTGTGAGCATCATCCACATCCATTTTCGTATGTGATTTTAGTGGGCGATGCGATGCATAATTTTATTGATGGCATGATTATTGCGGCGAGTTTTGCCGTTGCTATACCGCTGGGAATTGCGACGACTTTGGCGATCGTATTGCATGAAATTCCGCATGAAATTGGCAATTTCGGGTCATTGGTATATGGCGGTTTTTCCCGGGGTAAGGCGCTATTGTTTAACGCTATGACAGCGCTGGCGGCCATTTTTGGGGCTCTGCTAGTGTTACTAATCAATATGGACTCCAACAGCGTCAATAGCTTTTTAGTGCCTTTTGCTGCCGGCGGGTTTATTTATGTGGCGAACGCGGATTTGATTCCGGAATTGCATAAAAACACGGAAATAAAAAGAAGCATCCTGCAAATCGCCACTTTTGTTGTAGGAATATTGCTGATGCTATTTTTACTTAAATTAGGCTAGGGAATAATGAAAGAAATTCAAGAAAAATTAAAGGCGTTAGAAAATAAGATCGCTCTTCTGAGCGACTATCTTTGACTTACCAAAAAAACAACAACGCATTCTTGAACTGGAAACGCAATCAAACCAGGCTGATTTTTGGGATGATAGCCAGAAAGCCTCGGGCATTATGCAAGAACTAGAGGAAATACGCAAAGAAGTCATTGATTTAAGCCGGATTGAAACTGAAATTGATGAGCTTTTGGAAATGGCGGGAATAATTTCTGGAGGGAGTAGCGAGGCGAAAGAAGTGGCAGAAAAAATAACGGAACTGGAAAAAGAAAGTGAACAACTGGAATTTAAAATTATGCTGAGCGGCGAATATGATCGCAATGATGTGATTATGGCGATTCATAGCGGAGCCGGTGGGGTGGATGCGCAGGATTGGACGGAGATGCTTTTGCGCATGTATTTGCGCTGGGCTGAGAAAAATAATTTCAAGGCGAAAGTTATTGATGAATCGCGGGGATCTGAAGCTGGCATCAAAAGTGTGACGGTGGAAATTTCCGGGGCGTATGCTTTTGGTTATTTGCAAAGTGAGGCAGGCGTGCATCGTTTGGTGCGTTTGTCACCATTTAATTCGGATAACTTGCGTCAAACATCATTTGCGCTTGTGGAAGTCTTGCCAGTAATTGCGGAAATTGCGGAAGTAAAAATTGACCAGTCGGATTTGCGCGTGGATGTGTATCGTTCTGCAGGAGCAGGCGGACAGAGCGTTAACACCACTGACAGCGCTGTGCGCATCACGCATATTCCGACCAATATTGTCGTGACTTGCCAAAATGAGCGCAGTCAGTTGCAAAACAAGGAGCAAGCGATGAAAATTTTGCGCGCGAAATTGCATCAGAAATACTTAGCCGAGCAAGAGGCGGAAAAGCAGAAATTGCGGGGCGAACATACTTCGGCGGAGTGGGGAAGCCAGATTCGCTCTTATGTCGTGCATCCATATAAATTAGTAAAGGATCATCGCACTAAATATGAAACAGTGAATACCGACGGGGTTTTAAGCGGAGATTTGCGGGATTTTATGGAAGCTTTTTTGAAGTTTAAGGCCGAACAAAAAAATACTTTTGAAAAATAGAAAAGTGTTGTATAATATCTCTATATGGAAGAAAAAAATATTATTATAAAATTTGAAAATGTTTCCAAGGTGTATAAGGGCGGTTTTCCGGCGTTGGAAAATATTAACTTGGAAATTACTGAAGGAGAATTCGTTTCAATTATCGGACAAAGCGGGGCAGGAAAATCAACTCTTTTAAAATTGATTTATGCTGAAGAGTTTCCGAGCGTTGGAAGCGTATATTTCAACGGTAAATCATTAGGCGAGTTAAGCCGAGGAAAACTACCTTTTCATCGCAGAATGATTGGTACTATTTTTCAGGACTTCTCCTTGTTGTCTAAGAAAACGGCCTATGAAAATATTGCTTATGCTTTGGAAGTTCTGGGCGTTCCTGATGCAGAAATCGCCGAAGATGTTCCGCAAATACTCGATATCGTTGGGATGACAGATAAGGCGGATAAATTCCCGCATCAATTAAGTGGAGGCGAGAAGCAAAAAATTGCGATTGCGCGGGCATTGATTCATAAACCATTGATTATCATTGCCGATGAACCAACAGTAAATCTTGATCCGGATTCGGCGATGGAAATTATGGAGTTACTAATGAAAATAAACAGCTTCGGAACGACCGTTGTGCTCTCTAGTCATCACAAAGACATTGTTAACAAGGCGCAAAAGCGGGTAATCGTTTTGGAGAACGGCGTGATTATCAATGATTCGCCGAATGGGAAATACAAGCTTAATTAAAAAATAATTTTTATGTTTTTATCTTTAAAAAGGTCGCTACAAGAAGGTTGGAATAATTTTATGCGCGGTGGCTGGCTGGCATTTATCAGTGTGAGTGTGCTTGTTTTGTCGATGTGCGTAATGAATATTTTTTATGTTGTCGGGAATTCAATTAACGGTTTTATGCAAAGCGTCCAAGAAAAGGAAAGCGTGAGCGTTTATCTTGAACCAACACTGCTCGATCATGAGATTCAGGAAATAAAGGCTGATTTGGAAAATAATCCGGATATTAAATCAGTAGAATATATTTCCAAAGAAGTTGCTTTAGAAAATTTCAAAAAAGATAATGCTGACGAGGATTTTATTATGCAGGCCTTGCAGGAAATTGGCGAAAATCCTTTATTGCCAGTTTTGGTGGTGAAGGCGCATAACCACAATCAATATGTTAAAATCCAAGACTACGTACAAAATTTTCAATTCTCGGAAAAAATCGCTCGGATTAATTATGAAAAGAGCCGGGAAGAAATGAACAAATTAAATAGCATTGTGGAGAATATTCGAAAAATTGGAATTCGTCTGGGAATTGTTTTCGTGGTAATTTCCATTCTGATTATTTTTAACACCATTAAATTGGTTATTTATGCACAAAGAAAAGAAATAAAAATAATGCGTTTGGTAGGCGCGTCTAATAGCTATATTCGCTTGCCCTTTATTTTCAGCGGAATAATTATTGGGGTTATGTCGGCGGTTATTGCGACAGGGCTTTTGTTTGCGCTATTGAAGTTTATTGATCAATATTTTCCCTCCATTATTCCTTCCGGTAATTTAGTGATGTTTTTCATGAATAATTTCTGGAAGCTATTTGGAGCGCAAGTGGCTTTCGGGGTAGTGATTGGCATATTTAGCAGTTTGATTGCTATGCGACGGTACTTGAAAATATAGAAAAAAATAAATTTTTTCTTTTGAAAAATCACCTATTCTAATGGTGATTTTTTTTGTTTTTCGATAAATGTTTTCTTGACAAGATTGCTATTTTAGGGTACTATCTCTGGAATAGTAGTTTAACAATTTGGCAAATAAAAACCTTAGCCCAAAGGAGGCTTGCTTATGAATGAGATGGTGGTGCGACCTAGTATGGACCTCAGTCGATTTACTAAGCCCGCCGATTTGCATCGAAAAGATTTGCATATTCGGGGCTGGGAAATGAAATTAGATTGCGGAATGTTTCAATCAGATTCGCGCATTATGTTCGAAAGGATGTCGGAGCAGATAATTGGTGTTTTGGATGTGGTAAAATTTTTCGTCCAGAAATGTGATTTTGCTAATTATGATTATGCCAAGCAAATATTAGGGGCATATCGAGAAATTCCCAAGGAAGTTCGTCGGACGCAATTATTTTTTGGTGGAACGATATGGAAATCAGGTTCGGGAATCTATTTTATCTCCGTGCTGACTAACCATCATACTGTGGAGTGGGATTTGAGTTTTTATAATATGGACAATGGAATCCCAGCTGGCAGTCATGTGGCCATTGCTGTCCCAATTGAAATAACTGCATAAAAAGGAGTAGTTTAAAAATGGTAAACGGCGCCCTCATTGAGGTCGCCGTTTTTAAGTTGACAAAATGGCAAAAAAGTGTAAAATGAAATGTCTAGTTTTTTGACAATTTGTTTTAATTTTCGATTGGAAATTAATTAAAGACGGGGAATGGGTCCCTATTGAAAAGTCCACAAGAGGAGGTGTTGATAGATGACAGTTGGTCGGCGTTATAATGGGTTTGTCATTGGCTGTGACAGTTTTTCGGATAAAACAGTTTGGAAGGTGCGAGTAAAGGACAATAGTAGTCCTTGTAATGAACAGAAGCTGAGCGTGGCTTCAATTCGTGATGACATCGCACTTGCTTCTGGACTGAATGTGCATTTCGAGATTGGCACGGTAGGTGGCATACAAGGCCGGGAGAAATTAATGGCTGTTGATTTGCAGCTTGAAACTCCCAAGGGAAGTCAAAAGGAAAAAGGAGACAATTATGCAGTTAAGCAAGATTGAATTACCAAGATTATGTTTTTGGAATAAGGATGCTGAAAAATTAAAGCTTATCAATCCAGACGATTTTCGCGAGCAAGAACTTCTCGTGGCGCTTGGTTTGCAGGGTTCTCCATTGCGGAAAAGTTTTGGAATTACTGACAGGTCGGAGATTTTGAAGCGGCAATCAATCATGCGGTTTTTTATGGAGAATCGCAGTATAACGAACAAAATTGCAGCATTGCCAATTCAAGACGTCTCTTTTCCGAAAAATAGTCTAGACTTCTTGCGTTATTATGGAAAAGACGGATCGCAAAATCCGTTTGTGACTTTGATTGATAAGGCTTGTGGTGCACTGAAATCAGCATCAGCTGTCGTGCCGGGTGAAGTTAATAAGTTTAGCAACTTCATGTGTAGCGTCAGCGAAAGAATTCACTCCATTGAAAGGGAGATGGTTGCTCGCATCGGGAATGAAGTGAAGAAGGCCTCTTATATCGAAGGCTATGTTAACTTGAGGTTGAATTGGCGCGAAAGTTTTGATGCTGAGATTTTGGATTCGAAAATGTTTGGTCATAAGAATTATTCCTATGGTTTAGCAAATTACGAACCAATTAGGGTTCCGGCGTGGTGTGACAATATCGTCTTTGAGAAAACTGGCATAGAGAGCGCAATATATTCGGTAGTTGGAAAGCTAAATGCTCGTAGGAAGCGATTTTATTATTCGCGCCTTGTCTTGTCTGGAGAAGCCCCGGATGAAATTACGCAGGCAATTAAACGGTTTTTGCGAACTTCTTTGACAGAATTCAACGCTTCAGGTGGCGGAATTAGCCTTCCGGCTGAGATGAAACCCAGAACAAAGTTATCAATCGCTTTTCGTTATAATCAAGATGGTCTTCGTATTCAACTTGTTGATATGCAGACTGATTTTTCCGATGAGGCGGCCCTAAAGAGGGTAAATACTAAAAATTTCGTTAGCTCGGATTTTCCGGGATATAGCCGTTGGGAGTTGATGCGCATTAGGCGAGAGAATGAGGAATTTAACGCAAGCGCTGCGGAAGCGAGAAAGGGATTGTTTACCGCCAGAATGTTGGAGATACTCGGGAATGCAACTGGTTTGATAGATTGCATTTCAATTCCGGCCGAAGAGGCCGATCTGTCGTTCAAGTGGTTTTCAGTCGAAGCACTCTATAAGCATGAGTCCGTTGCAGAACTTTTTGCCGTCGCCAGTTTGTATCGAGAGTTTTTCAAAGAGCATTTTAAGATTCTGCAAGAGATAGCAGCGGTTGCATTGATTTTGAAGAAGCGGGAAGAATTTTTTATGGAACGCATGAGCATCCCAGAAATTCTTACTGACAAGCATCATCTTATATCCTTCAAATCTTTGTCGCCAATACATCTTTTGGCGCATGAAGTGGAGGCGCTGAACATTGTGCCCTTGGCGTGCATCCCGGATATTAATGGGCAACTCGTTGCTTTCACTGGGCAAAATGCTGGAGGCAAATCAACTGCCAAGGAGGCAATCATAAATGCCATCTATATGGCACAGTCAGGACTTCCGGTTTTTGGCCAGGCGGTTCGCCTGAATGTCAAAAATCGCATTGGCATGGTGTTCATGGAACGTGGTTCTGGCTCGACTTGCGAGCTACTTCTGCGCAAGGCAAAAAATATTCTGGAGTCATTGCAAGATGCCGACCCAAGTAAGACATTGTTTATCTTGGACGAGGTCGGCACAGGCACGCAAGAAGTTGATGGATTTGATTTTGGTAAGCGCTTGCTTACGCGGTTAACCGGTTCAAAATGTAGTGTTATCTTTAGCACGCAGATAACCGAATTGGCTAAGTTTGCAGAAGAAAAACTACAGGCAGCATGCTATAGTTTTGATATCAAACATGGCATACGGCCTGGAATTGGTCGAGGAGGAATCAATACCTTGATGAAAGAGATTGGCATGGAAGAATTGCTGACATAATGTAGTCTTTTCATTAGCATGATAACAATGATCCTAACGATTAACAAAATCCAATAACAATAAACGGCGCCCTCAATGAGGCCGCCGTTTTAAAATTTTCTGAGAGTATTTTTATAAAATAAAAAAGAGTAAGATTGTGAGTCTTACTCTTTTTTGTAACTTAGCTCATTGAGCAAGGCTACAAGTAAATCAATTTTTTTCGCCGGATGATTTCATCGTAAGCGATTTTAAATTGATGGTCATTTAGATATCCGATTTTGCCTTTTTCGGATTTTCTTCCAACATGGAAGATATCATGGAAGCCCAGAATCATCGCGGTGATGTCCACTGCGATTTCATCTTCCCGCAATGGATGGCGCATAGCATCAAGCACGATATGAGACATTTCATGCGCCACGCAGGTGGTAAAACTTTCAAAAGAAAGCTCTATTATCCATTCAAGAATAAAGAAAGCAACTCTGAAATTTTCAAACTCCTGTGTTCCGAACATTGGAAGATTGGAGGGCTTTAGGATAAAAGCTGGCACCTTTTTGGAATCAAGACTTCTTTGTAAGTCGTTGAATTCATCGGATGATGGTTTGTATAGCGGATATTTGAATTGTTTAGAAAAATTATCAAATATGCGCACCATATTAGCCTTGTCCGGATATCCCTTGATGCGAGCAACTATGACCGTAAGTTTAAGGCCACAGAGTTGTTTGACCTTGGCTATACAGTCATATGCTTGACCAGCGTCATAGAGATTCTTGAGCGGCTCTATATCGGAATTTGTAATGGCATTCCGTCTTTGTAACGAGATGGAGAGAATTCTAACATAATCCAAAATCTTTTGGTCACTAGCTTCCATTTGCTACCTCCTGGTTTAGTTGGGAAAGAAAAATAAAATATTTTGTTTTTAACAATCAATAATAGCATGGTTTTAGCTTTTTGTCAATAGGTTTTAAAAATTAATAACATAAAAAGCGCTTTAGTAGCGCCTTTTTATGATTAAAATGGGGAAACGTTTATTTGCTTTGGTTAAAACTTGATTCCGAGTTTTTCGAGGTCAGATTTGAGTTGCTCATTACTTTCAAATAGAATTGGGGTGTAACCAATTTCAGAAGCCTTTTCTAGACTTTTAGCTGTGTCATCAATAAAAACCACTTCCGCAGGCTGAACATTAAGTTTTTTAAATAGCACTTCGAAAGCCTCTAAGTGTGGTTTTTGAAAACCAATTTCGGCCGAAATAATAGCTTCATCAATTAATTCTATTATTTTTGTTTCGATTAATCTTTCGCGAAGCTCAGAGTTGTTATTGCTAAAAATAGCGACTTTAAAACCTTGCTGGCGTAAAACAGGGAACATCGCCACTAATTCAGCGTTTATTACTCTCCTTGATTCGAGGTCGTCTATTATGGCAGATATTTCTTTTTTTATTTTTTCTGTAAGTCCAAAAACGTTTGCTACTTTAAGAATCATATCTTCCCATTTCATATTTCCCACATTGCTCAAGTGATTATATTTGAAATATTCTTTTTTGAAATCTTCTAATGGAACGCCAACGGCTTTGGCGATAGCAATCATGGGATTACCACTGTCATTCAATTCGATAACGCCGGCAAAGTCAAAAACTACCGCTTTAATATTATTCATAAAATTAGTTTAAATTATTAAAAATTTTGACCAACGCTAACTGCTGTTAGCTTTTCTAGTTTAGCATAGTTTTCTGTTCTATATAAAGCTAAAAAAGAGTGTCCTTTAAAATATTATGAGCGAAATGAAGCGTTGACAGCTAGAGATTATCATGGTAATCTCTCCTGATGTTGTTCTTACTATTTAGCAAAATAACTTATAAAACTTCAACTGGGGGATGACTGCCATGGAAAACACTAACGAAGCTTGCCAGCTCTTGACGTTTTTGGCTCAGAATAAAAAACCAAATATGTACATTGACCGGTCGGTGTGTCCAGTAGAATCGCTTGGCTTTGATACATGCATTTCAAAGTTAACGACCGTTTGTGGGCAAGACACTGGTAAAAGGGAAAACTTGTTGGTTGTTTTTGAAGAACTCCCGAGAAAATTGGAGAGGGACGAGGCAATTCAGATTGCCTTGTTCTCACCCGCACAATTTGGCACTTATGTTCATGCTAGGTTGGTGTTGCGGGAGAAGTTGAAAATTCCCATGGAAATTCGCGATTCTAAATTGTTTTTTCCAAGAACAATGTGGCAATCAACGCATGATGTGTATTACATTCCAGTTCTGCAAAACTTGACTGGGGATGGCTGGGTGATTAGGCTTCACGACCTAGACGAGGGATTGAAGAAAGGGGCTTTCGTTGCCTCAGTAAATTCAATATGAATTTTTGCAATAAGATTAATAGAAATTAGCGGCATTTCTCATTGAGGGGTGCCGCTTTTAAATTACAAATTTTTAGTATAAGAAAAGTTGAGCCAAGCTTGTTGGTTTTTTAGTTAAATATATTTTTTAGACAATATTTTTGTAAAATAAAAAGCCCGCTTCCATTCTCGATTTCTCGACAGGGTGGCGGGGCAGTGTGCAGGTTGATTGCCAAGTGTTATTGGCGACGGATTGATAGGAATCTGGTTCCAGCCTTCATTGGTGTGGATTCTGTGTGGAGGCTTATGCCCGGGTTGTGATAAAAACCATCCCAGTGAACGCCAGCCATCTCATGCAGGCAATCATGGGAACAACGCCAGGTTGATCCAATGGCGGCGGCAACAATGGGCGTGGTTTTCTCCTTCGTGACTTCACCTCGAATACTTTGAGAACAAAAGGCGAACAGCTGGCGCATATCTGCTGGCATGATGCCAACTCTTTGGAAATCTTCATGCATTTCCCAAGCATCGTAGCCATCCTGTAGAAGAACGGCGTAATGGCCAACAAAATATTTTACGCCAGAAGTATGTGGAAATGTTCTTCCGTTCAATTCGAGATTACCGAATGAGTTGGTCACTTTCAGCGCCCTTTCCCACATTTCAGCGAGAGGCATTCCATAATCGACTAAAATTGGGATTTCTTCTTTTCCGATACTGAATAGCGGATTGTTCATATTTCATCTCCTCATGGTCAGGTGGTGGGTGATTGGCCTCAGTTCTTGTGAATTAATATAGCGAAATATTGGATAAAAGGCAAGTTTGTTCATATTGACAAGAAGCTCAAGCTATGGTATGCTACTTAGTCAGTAAGAGGATAGTCACTTAAAAAATATAAACCCCAGAAGGAGGTCTGACATGGCTACTAATGAGCTGAAGATTGTAATTAGATTGCTTAAGAGCGCTGCTAAGAAATTTAATGAGCTAGATTCAGAAGCGCATTTTGCTCTCAGAATGAAACAGGATGTGACTACACATCGGAAAAAATTATTGGAGAAGGCGCAGTTGCTGTTAAATCTTGAAAATGAAATCATCATTCCCTTGTCTGTGATGAAGGGGGCAGAGCTGGATATTTCATATGAGATCAAGGAGCAGGTCGCTTCATTTGCTTTTTCTGCAAGGGATGCGATTAAGAAAAATAACTTGTTTGCGTTAGGCACGTTGCTTACCAGTATGGGCAGCAAAGAGGGAGAAGGAAATTATCTCGAGAAATTAATTGAAGATCTCGAAAAAAAGTGACAATAATTTTGTGAACAAGGAGGGTTTATCATGTTACTCATCGGAGTCAGAAGCAGACCAATTTCATGGGCAGAAATACCTTTTATTATTATGTTGGACGTCGACACGGTGTTGAAAACAACTATCTATGCACCAGGGGCGCCTAGTATTGAAGACTTGGCCAATTTTCTTGACGGCATTTATCCAGGCATACTCAGGGATTTGGCTGAGGAATTTCTCAAGCCTGCCATGCCCCTAGCTGAGGAGGCTATAGAGTTTACGGATGAGACGAGAAGGCTATTTGAAAATCCTCACGCATTTTTTAATCGAAATGGATGCGACTACAAGGAGGATATGGAGGCAGTGAGTGATTTATGGGATAGTGTGTTAACGCATTTGTTTCAAACTCCACTTGCTGTGAGCGAACGGCCTGTGTATAGTATTCGCGCCTTGCAAGCACTTTTCGGATTTGCGATTGGTCGCTACTATGATTCGATTATTACGGGAGGGTTTGCTCTGAATGAAAAAGATATTCCTGATTTTGCTGAACAAATGGATCCACAAACAGAAAGGGCGACAATGGCTATGGTCGATGTTGAAAAGAAAAAAGCCGAAATCCTGATTGGATTAATCAGAAAGTATCGTTTAGCCTGAAGACATTCGTAATTCAAGAGGATTGTTTAGGGAAAAAAGCCCGATTGCTATAAAATGGTGGTCGGGTTTTTCATTTTTTTTATTATTTAACAATAACGCGGTTTTTATGCTTACAAAAAAATAGTTTTTTGTAAGATTGCTTTTTATTCTAAAATAAGGCAAAATAAATTCAAACCACAAAAGGAGGTGATGAGATATTGTTAGCATAAGCAAGAATTCGCGGATGATTTAAAGGAGTCATAACGGTTTCTAAGTTGATTAAACTAATCATTGGTGGGACACCGCGCTTAACAGGAGCTGACGTCGCCTGCTATGCCCACTGAAGGGATTTGTCATTGTTCCTCTACTTAGGAAAGTCCAAGCTCCTCTTGAATTTCTCAAGAGGCAAACGATGGGAAGATATGATTATATATCTTCGGGTATCAACTACCCCAGAGTAAGGGAAATTATTCCCAGTTGAAAAGGCGGTGGATTTCATTAGATTTCCATCGCCTTTTTTAAATTTTCACAATGCTGAGACTATGGGACGAAGTTGGATTGTATTTGACTATGGGAAAAGCAGCTGATGTAAGTTTTTAAAATTGCTGACTCATGGTTGTTTTTATACTTTTTTCACGTCGTTAGTCAAGGAAAGTACCTTATCTAATAATGGTGGCTCTTCTCGATGACTTTCATTGTCAAGCGTGACGCTTGGGTTATATCCAATTGATTCAACTATATTTGTAAGTAATTTTAATGACAATGCTGTATTTTCTTTTGTTTGATCTAAGCTATCAATTTGTCGCTTGAAGCCTTCGTATGATCTAGCGGCACTTTCTTTGTGTGCATATTCTTGCTCTAGTCTTTTGTTTTGACTCTGCTGTTTACTTGCAAAATACCCCAGCCATATTGTTGCAATAAAGAAAGGTGTTCTGGCTAATATTCTTGACATAATTAATGATATAGTGAATTCTCCTGACCCGATAATATCCCTCCATGTGAAAAAACCAAACGTAGCCATTGATAGCATCGTTAAAACAAATATTGTCGACCATAGTATATTTGGAGTGCTGTAGTTCTTTTTTTGGTCGGCGAATGCTCTTGCTAAGCCAACGCTAGTAGCGCCAGATAACAGTCCCTCTATTTTATCGAAAAGGGCTTTGAATTTTTCTGCTTCTTGTTTGTATAAGTCTTCGAGTTTATTTTTATTTTCTTCCGCTTCTTGTTTTAATCCAATAGTTTCTTTTCCAGCTTCATTCTTTGAGCCAAAAAGCTTGTCATAATACTCATCAAAATCTACCTTTTTTATTCTAATTGATTCGGCAGATTTTTTTATTTCTTCCTCAGCTTTTTTTATGCCATTCTCAATTGATTTTTTTCCACTAACCGATGTAAAGAATTCCGTATGAAGTTTTGTTATATCAATACCTTTCTCACTTATTATGCTTGATTTTCCTTTAATATCTTCTAGTGCTATATCAATTTGTTTCTTTAATGCTTCACTTTCACTGTTTAACTCAATAATTCTTGCATGTGATTCCTTAGCATTATTCAATATGTTAGACGCCTCAGTCTTGAATTCGTTTATTACTCTGGTAATTCGGGCTTTTTGACTTGGGCTAGTATCTGAAGTTATTTCTTCATGTGGAATTGGATTATCAACCGATTTATTCTCAGCGGCTGTTTTCTGGTCTGTTTCTGTGTTGCTTATATTTGTTTTTGGGTATTTGTTAGTAGATTCTTCCATAGGATTAAATTAAAAAATTAGTCTAAAATAATAGTTTTTATGCTGAAATGGTACTCCGAATCACTACAAAAGGCAAGTATTTTTATCAAATGAGTTTTTACTGGTATTGATTTTTGTCTAAAAATAAGGCAAAATGTAAATACAACTTAATTGACCTAAACTTCACCTTTTGTGAGGCATGGTCTGAAATCCTGCAAAACATAAACGGTCTCATGATCGGTACTTGTTTTGCAGGTCCTCACTCGAAAGGGTGCGGGGTGTTCGCAAGGACACCGCCATCGTGGGGCCTTTTTTGTTTGTAAATTATTAATGTATTAAGCTAGAAAGAGAGGTGAAATATGAATAAAATCGCACAGAATATAGTGGCCATTGCTTTTCTAATTTTTTCTTTAGCTTATGCCTTTGGAAAACTTGTAGATTGCCGGCACATGAATTTGGAAGCTACAAAAACGGCGATAATTTGTGCAGAGAATGACAGTCTAGAAGATGATGATAGAAGACATTGTATAAACAATTCAATTGATAATTACATTGGAATAGACTTGGATAACTGATATGTATTTAAAAAATGATTCAGGAGTAAAAAAACAGCACCTTGTTAAGCTGTTTTTTTGTTTGTAATAAATATCGGAGTATTGATTTTTATTTAAAAATAAGGCAAAATGTAAATGCAATTCAATTTTTGAAAGGGATGTTGAATTTTATAAAATCTTTTCATAAATCAATAAAAGGGATATGCCAAAACTAATACTTACGCCGTCGATGATTGCCGTGCCATTCTGGGGAGTTTTTAAATTATTTCTTCCATATCTTGTATTAATTATTTTGGCTAGGTTTGGTTTTATGTTTTTGAAAAAAGAACTTAAGAAAAGGAAAGATAGGAAATAGTGGAATTAATCATTGTAGCTTATAAAGGCAAAATAAAAAGGGCGGTCACATTGTGATGTGAGCGCCCTTTTGTATAGCTTATTTTTTAAATTAAAGAACATTTGGTGCGCAGGCGAAAGGTGAGCAAAGTTCTATGCGCGAGAGATGGGAATTGGGAATGGTGGCGGATTGGCATTGACGAATGCTGTGGCGCAAGAATCGCAAAGTGCACAGTTTGCATAATAGTACTCGGCTGGCTTTCCACAAGCGCTACCATCTTTTGGTGAAACAGCCTGACAGACCTCAATATTTTGTTCCGTCATTGTATGCAGGTCTTTTTGTGTTTCATTTGTTTGCCTTGGGGGAAGTTCTGATGAGTTTAGCATGAGATGGCTCCTTTTTTCATCTGATGTTTTATGTGTATGACCGTTGAATGGAACTGAATACAATTTATAACAAATTTTTCAGAAAGGCAAGTATAAAAAGTAACCCTCACTCAAAGGGTTATTTTTTAATGTTGAGGCTATGGGACGAAGCTGGAATTTATTTGGTGTTAGAAAACTCTTTTCGAAATTGATTTATGATATCATTATCTGTATTTTTGAAAGCTAAATCAATATGTGAAATTTCTTCAAAAGTAAACCAGCTTAGCTCTTTAATAGTTTTTACGCTTCTTATTTTTGGTTCCTCACTGAGTTCGCCTTGAAAATATAGACGCAAAGTTGGCTCAGGTTGAGCGATATATTTTATGCAAAATAGCTTTGGATTAATAATTTCCGCTTCAAAATCACTTAGGACTTCTTTTGAAATAGCTAATTGCGGATCAGCCTCTATTTCCAAGGCCCCAGTGCCACCAGGAAGGGACCATTTATCAAATTCCGGCTCGCGATTTCTTCTAGTGAGTAGTATCTCACTTTTGTTTTTTCTATGAATGATTGAAACTAAAATTATTTTATATAGCATATTGCTTTAGTTGGGGAGGAGGCCTGCCTGCCGGTAGGCAGGGATTTCCGTCCTCTTCGCCTAAGGCGAATCGTTGTCCGGGGCAGCGCTGAATGCTCGCTCACTCGCATCCATCGACTCTCAACTACACTGCCATAAGGCAGTTTGTCTTGCTCCTGCCCGTTCGAATCCCAGATAGTTTTGGTGTATGAAATTAAATGAGTTTGCAAAATATGGTTTTGTGATTTCTTCAGTTGGGGAGGAGGGATTCGAACCCCCGGTGCAAGGACCAGAACCTTGTGCCTTACCGCTTGGCTACTCCCCAATAATATGTGTTTCTGTTTAATTGTAATTTAGTTGATCAAAACTTGAGCCTTATCCCGAGTACTCGGGACTACTCCCCAAAAACGACCTTTTTAGTTTAACCCAAAGAAATGAGAAAATCAATCCCAGAGGCTTGATTTTTTCAGGATTTAGTGTTACTATAATTTGACTATGGAAAACATTGAATATCCAATTCGAATTAACCGCTACTTAGCGCTTAAGAATTATTGCAGTCGGCGCGAAGCGGACGCTTTAATCGTGAAAAAAATCGTGACTATCAATGGCAAAACAGCTGTTTTGGGGGATAAAGTGGAAGAAAATGATGTGGTGGATATGAATGTGGCCAAACGGAATGAAGTGAAAACTTATCGTTATTTTGCCTATAACAAGCCTATGGGCATTGTGACGCATAAAACTGAAGATGGGCAAAAAGAGATTCTGGAAGCTATTCAATTACCGAAAGATGTTTTTCCAGTGGGACGCTTGGACAAGCAATCCCATGGTTTAATTCTGTTGACGAACGACGGACGGGTGAATGATAAATTGCTCAATCCGGATAATGATCATGAAAAAGAATATATGGTGCGGGTAGCGAAGCCAATTACGAATATTTTCTTGAAAATCATGACCAACGGGGTGCAATTGGAAGAATTTAAGACTAAACCTTGTAAGGTGAAGAAAGTGACGGAAAATGAATTTAGAATTATTTTAACTGAAGGAAAGAAACATCAGATTCGTCGGATGTGCGACAATATTGGATTTGGGGCGATGGATTTGCGCCGTATTCGGATTATGAATATTGAATTGGGAAATTTGGGAGCTGGGCATAAGCGGGAAATTTTAGGAAAAGAATTGGATATTTTCTTGCGCTCAATTGGAATTAATTAAATTATAAAACACTATGCTAACTGATGAAGTAAAGATAAAAGTTTCTGCCGGTAAAGGAGGGGATGGGGTAGTGGCTTTTAATAAGATTAAGATGATGCTCGGGCCCACTGGCGGTCGGGGAGGAAATGGCGGGGCAGTTTATCTTATTGGAGTTTCGGATTTAACGGCTTTGAATCGCTATCGTCATCAGAAAGATTTTTATGCCGAAGATGGTGAGCGCGGGCATACTGATAATTCGAGCGGTCATAATGGAAAAGACTTATTTTTAAATGTACCAGTTGGCTCAGTTATTAGAAGTTTAACCAATGGCTTTCCAGATATTGATGTGCGCGAAGTCGGGCAAAAGATTTTAATGGTTCGCGGCGGTTTAGGCGGTCGGGGAAATTTTTATTTCCGCTCTCCAACCAACACTTCACCCGAAGAGCGGGAACTCGGAAAGTCTGGAGAAGAAAAGGAGTTGTACATTGAATTGCGCTTAATCGCGGATGCGGGGTTGATTGGCTTGCCGAACGCTGGAAAATCTAGTTTATTGAATGAATTAACTAAGGCAAACGTTAAGGTAGCGAATTATTCCTTTACGACGCTTGAGCCGAATTTGGGAGCCTTGGAGAAGATTGTTATCGCTGATATCCCAGGACTAATTGAAGGCGCATCTCTCGGTAAGGGATTGGGAATTAAATTTTTGAAACATGTGCAACGGACAAAAACATTGATTCATTGCATTTCAGCGGAATCAGATGATTTGGAGCGCGACTATGTTGTGATTAAAAAAGAGTTGGGCGATTATAATCCGGAATTACTTGAGAAGAAAGAAATGCTTCTGCTGACAAAAACTGATATGTTGGATGAGGCTGATTTGAAAAAGAAGAAAACTGAGATACTGAAATTGGCGAAAAAGAAGAAAATTTCCACCGTTGATACAACTTCAATTCATGATTGGGATAGCATTGAGCGCTTAAGGAATGCGATCCTGCAATTAAAATAAGTTTATGTATTGGGCCTATCTAGTATTATTTATATTAGCCATCTTCGTTCCAGATTTTGTGAAGGGCGGTATTTATTCATTTCCACACGAAAGGCTGGAAGAATTACTTATTTTTTCTTTTGGAGTTATTGGTTTTTTGATTTTTATCTTTAAAGAGCATCAACTTATCGTTAAAGAATTTGAAGGCAAGAAAATTATCAAAAAACTTTTCAATACTAATAAGGAATTAGAAGCATCATATACCTATATTGGAGAAGTTAATCGCAAACTAGACATTCTGATGCAGGTTGGACTGGGCTTAATTAAGCACGGCAGACGCGCGCGGACAAAAGAGCGCGAAGCCTATGATTCCATCCTTAGTGCCGCTGTTTCTTTATTGAAAGCTAAGAATGCGGTTTTGCGTTTTGTGGATGTTGGAACTAATAAAACGCAAAAAGAGATGTTTTATTTGGATAATTGCCATTCCATCAAAAATGATGAGTTCTTGGAAATGGGTGAACATGTAAATATAAAAAAGGGGGAGCGCTATGTGATTGCCTCTTCTTTTAAGAATATTAATAACATTAAATGCTATTTAATAGTGGAGGGCTGTGCGGAAGGTTGCGCCATTACCGAAAGTGAGAATGTTACCACTGGAAATAATGATGAAATCTTGAAGTTTCTCGCTTCCCATGCACTTTTTCTCTATGCTTAAGACTTTTTATTTCTCCATTGAATAGTTCTTGGCTTGCCAAGCATCGAAACCGTCGGATAGATAGAGGACATTGAAAAATCCTAAATCAGAAAGTTTGACTGCACCTTGAAAGGCCCAGAGGCCATCTTTATCGTAGAGAACAATGTTTTTTCCAATAGGAATTTCTTTCCTTCGGGCTTCTAGTTCGCTCAACGGAATGTTGATTGCGCCTTTAATGTGTTCGTTTTTGAAATTTTCAGGATTGCGCAAATCGATGATGAGCAAATTCTTTTCAGTGTTGATGAAGCCATTGAATTCATCACTTTTTACATATTTAGTTTTAGTTTTATCAGTAAATGAACCCGGATCACCAATAGAGATTGTCGGGTTATTTTTTTCTTTCCAGTCTTGAAAACTATCTTTCAAGTAGAAAACTGCGACAGCACCTTTTTTTGTGAGCGCTTCCTTAGCGAGCAATAGATTTTCTTGCATGCCATCGTTAACGAGAATATAGGGGATGTTTTTGTCGACGAGCGGGTCGGCAGAAGTGATTTCGCGCAAGGTTATATTTTTTGAATCAATAATGTGCTCCAATTCAAAATCAGCTTTATCGCGCAAATCGATGATGATTATTTTTTCGCCAGAGGTTATTTTTTTTAACAATTCTTCGCTAGACAGTTGCGCAGAATCTTTTTTAACTGGCTCATCCAGCTCAACTTCATTTAGGGAAGTTTCTTTTTCGGGTGAAGAATTTTTCTTTTGGGAGAAATAGGGTCGATAAAGTGTGATGACAGCGATTAAGCCAATCAAGGCGAAGCCTATTAAAACGGCATGGTTATTTGTTTTATTTTCTGGGTGCATATTTATTTTAAAATAGAACCGACAAAATTAGGATAGCCATTTAAAAATTCTCTTATTGTTACGGAATCTTTTCCTTCAAGCTGAACTTCTTGCAAAATAATCACACCTAAAAGAGTTTGTACGCCACAATCTTCGCCAAGAAGAAAAACTTCTCCAATATGATGTTTTGTTTCTGGATTGCTTTTCAAAAGACTAATTTTGTTTAATTTTATTCTTTTAATAACTTCATTATTTTCCCAAAAAGTATATATTCCCGGCCAGGAATAGAAGGCGCGATAGCGGTTATAAATTGCTTCCGCTTCGTCGCTCCACATTATTTTGCCATCCGTGCGTTCAATTAGCTGGCAAAGAGTCGCGTGGGCGTTATCTTGCGGTTTCGGTTTTAAATCACGTTTTACGAGCAACGGAATGTTTTCTAGCAGTAAGCTAGAAGCAAGCTTAGCTAAGTTAGCAGAAACATTGGGCGTGGTGTCGTGTTCATTTATCGCAAGTTCTTTTTGCGCTAAAATATCACCCGTATCAACGCCGGCATTCATTAGCATCATGGTTACGCCAGTGGTTTTTTCACCATTTAGAATGGCATTTTGAATAGGCGAAGGACCGCGATAGGCTGGCAATAGGGAGGTGTGCAAATTGATTGCGCCAAAGCCAGGCAGTTCAAGAACTTCTTTAGGCAGAATTCTTCCATAAGCAGCAACTATGATGAGGTCGGGTTTTTGCTCTTTCGTTTTAGCAATAGTTTCGGCATCGAATTTTACTGGATCAAAAACGGGAATTTTATTTTTTTCCGCTAAATTTTTCACAGCACTTTTCACAAGTTCTTGTTTTCTACCCACTTTTTTGTCTGGCTGGGTATAGACGGAAACGACATTATATTTTGCAGAAATTAAAGCCTGTAGAATGCTTTCCGAAAAATCCGAGGTGCCCATGAAGATTGTGCGTAATTTTATCGGATTGTTTTTTTCTTGTGTCATATGTTTTCAGTTTATTTTTTAGTAATTTCTTTGATTTTTTCCTTAACCATGCGCTTAAGAAAAACGACGCCATCAAGATGATCAATTTCATGTTGCAACGCTCGCGCAAAAAGTCCAGAAGCGCGAATAATTTTTTCTTTTCCGTTTTTGTCTAATGTTTTAACAATGACTGAGGCTGCGCGCTTGATAGGAAGAAATTGGCCAGGGAAAGACAAACAACCCTCTTCTTCAATTAACTTAGCAGTTGATTTTGAAACTATTTTGGGATTAATTAAAATGTGCGTTTTAGCATCAATACGAATAACACAAAGGCGGAGCGATTTTCCGACTTGCGGAGCAGCTAAACCAAGGCCGTTATTGGCGTCCATTGTTTCAAGCATATCGAAAACAAGCGCTTGGATTTCCGGGCTTTTGGGATTAGTGATTATTTCTGATTTCTTTTTTAAAATAGGATCAGGATATGTTTTAATTGGGAGTAGTGCCATAGCTATGTTATTGCGATTGGGTCGATGTCGATTAGCCAATCGCTGGATAGAGATATTAATATTTTCTTAAGGTCATCAGGAATGTTTTCGCCAGCGGAGAGGCGGAGAATGATTTGTTTTCTGAAGCGCCCGCGAACATTGGGAATGAACGCATCTTGCGGTTCTGAAACAAGGATATCTTCTGGAATTACAGAAATAATTTTTGTATAAACATCATTGGATTTTTCCGCTACTTTTTTCTGGTCGTAATTTTGGCAAGTTAATTTGATTATTTTTCCAAAAGGCGGGAGATGCAATGCTTCGCGCTCTTTTATTTCTTTGGTATAAAATTTTTCAAAGTTATCCTCGCTAATTATTTTAAAAAACTCTTGTTCGGGCTTGAAGGTTTGAATGACGACTCGGCCGGGAAATTTTGCGCCTAAGCGACTGGATCTGCCAGCAGATTGGAGAATGTTTTGGTAGGCTCTTTCTTCAGTAAAAAAATCAGGAATCGTCAGCATTCCGTCACCATCTATGATACCAATCAGGGCGACATTTGGCAAATCCCAGCCCTTGGAAATCATTTGCGTGCCAATCAAGATGTCGATCTGATTTTCTTTGAATTTTTTGTATAATATTTCTTGTGCTCCGGATTTTTGCATGGTTTGATTGTCGGCGCGCGCGAGGCGTGCTTGTGGGAAAAAGTTTCCAATCTCGCGTTCTATTTTTTGCGTGCCCATGCCGACATTAGTAAAGGCCATGCTCTTGCAATTTGAGCATTCATGGAGAATCGAGGTGGAATAGGAGCAATGAACGCATTTATAAGTGCCGTCTTTATCATAAATTAAAGCGCGCTGGCATTTTGGGCAACGCAAAACTGTTTTGCATTTGGCGCAAATGGAAAAACTGCTCATGCCTTGGCGATTAATAAACAGAATGGCTTGCAATTTATTTTTCAAAGCATAAGCAACTTCGGCTTTTAATATTTTGCTAATAGGTGAATAGACTCCAGTCTTTGCGCCAAAGGGTTTGTTCCAGCGTTCTTTTTTCATGTCTACTAACTCAATTGTGCGCATTGGTGTTTCGGCTTGCTCAGGCAATTGTAATTTGGGTAAAGTTAGGAGCGTCAGTTCTTTATTTTGGGCGCGGAAATATGTTTCTACGCGCGGAGTAGCTGAGCCAAGAACAATGGAGCAAGTATGTAATTCAGCTAATTTTTTGGCGACAATGCGAGCGTCATAACGCGGACTAGATTCCCATTGCTTATGGGACATGTCTTGTTCTTCGTCAATGATAATTAGGCCGAGTTTTTTGAAGGGCGCAAAAACAGCCATGCGCGTGCCAATGATTATTTTCGCTTCGCCGGATTTAATTTTTTTCCAATAGGAATAGGTTTTTCCTTTCGGTATATTACTGCTCAAGATAACTATTTCTTCGGGAGGAAAATATTCGCCGTAGCGCTCAATTGCTTGTGGGGTGAGTGTCAGCTCAGGGAGCAAAATTAGAAATTGCAAAGCGGGATTTTTTTTCTGCATCTTCAGGATTGAGTGGATATAGACTTCGGTTTTTCCTGAGCCAGCTGGACCATACAATAAAAATCCGGAAATATTTTTGGCTATTTCACTAACAGCTTTTTGTTGCTCTGGGGTGAGGGCTATTGGGGAAGCTTTGGTTGGGGAGATTTTTGGTAAAGTGTTTTTTGCAATTCTCGCTTTGACCATCTTAGGAACAAAAGACTTTAGGACAACACCAAGAGAGGAGAAATAATAATTAGAAATAAATTGCGCAAGTTCTATTTGTTTTGTATCAAGCAAATCATTTTGAATAACACTAGAAACTTTTTTTAATTCAATGTTCCCGAGTCTGGCAAAATCCGGTCGATTTCCCGTTACAATTCCTTCTACTTTTCTTTTGAAGAGTGGCACAGAAACGAGCGTACCAACAGGCAATTCAAGATCGGATAAATAGGAAAAAGACTGACTTCCGGAAAGGGGGAGTCTAGCAATAGGCACAACATCGACGATGATTTTGGCAAGCTTCTTCATATCTCTATTCTACCAATTTTGCGGATAGTCCGCCAATCGCCATTTCAACAGCCAAATCGGCTACTTATCCGTTGATTTTTGGCTGAAAATTGGGTAAGATAAAGATGAACCTTGGGATGACTATGCTACTGGATTTTCGAACATTAAATATTTAGGGAGACAAATTTAAGGATGGGATTTGAAAAATTTGATCAACATAATAAGGGTGCGTATTGGGAGCGGTATTTTGAAAAAGATCGTAAATTTTATGATACTATAAAAAATCATATTGCCGCTGCGCTGAGCATGGGGAAAAGCGCTGGGATGGACATTGGAGCGGGGCCTGGGGTTGGCGCAAAATTATTGGATGATCTCAACATTAAAACTATTATTTATGGATATGAACCATCAGAAACATCAGCAGACGGCACAGTGTTTGCTGAAGAATTGAGATTAAAAAATAGCACAGTGGAGTATAGGCCGATTCATTGTGGTATGGAAAAAATCCAAACTCCTGAAAACGATTCGCTTGATTATATATTGGCTTTGCGAACTGCGCATGAAATCGCAGAATCAATGAATAGTAGGGATAAATTTTTCAATGAATTATGCAGGCTTCTAGGTGGATTAAAAAAACAAGGCTCAATAATCATCGCGGAGCCTCAATTTTCCGACAGTTTTGCAAGTCAACCTGAAATGCTAAAATTAATCCAGGCCTACAAGCAAGAGAAGATCGGACATAGTCATGTTCCATCAGACTACATCACAGACATTGAAATGAAAAAACACATGGAAGAAGCAGGCCTGAATTTGATTAATGAGAATATCATTCCGGATGAGAAATTGCTGGACTATTTAGTAGAGCAAGGTTTCATCCTGAAAGAAAGTCCATGCTATTTCTATGTTCAGACCTTTCGAAAAGAATAAAATTAATTATTTAGCGACATTAGATTATGAAAGAAGTTGAAGTTAAGGCGAAAGTTTCAAGTTTTGAAGAAATACAATCAAGGTTACGTGATTTGGGGTGTGATTTTTCTGAACCTTTGATTCAGGAAGACAGGATCTATCTTCAAAACGGAATAGAGTTTCCAGACAAAACAACAGGAACGCTTTTTGCTAGAATCAGAAATTCCAACGGTAAATATATTTTTACGCTCAAAAAACAACTAGAGACTGAATTTGAAAATATAGAACATGAGCTTATTATCGATAGCCCCGAAGAAGCAAATGAAATGCTGAAGCTTCTGGACTTTCATGAAGTTCTCTTTGTGTCTAAAAAAAGAATTGAGTGTAAATATAGCGACATGGAAATTTGCCTTGATGACATAGAGGGATTAGGTCTTTTTGTTGAAGTGGAAAAAATGACAAACGAAGAGGACACGCAAACAATTAAGAAAGAATTGTTTGAGTTTTTAGAAACCTTGGGAATCAAACAAGGAGACCAAGTTTTTAAGGGTTATGCCACTATGGTTTATGAGTTGAACAATAAGTAATACGATATGAAAAAACAACATCTTTTTATTCTCTGTGGAGAGGCCTTTTCCGGAAAGTCGACATTGGCAAAGAAAATTTCAAAATCATACGGGGCGAAGATAATTGGTCGGGACGAAATCTATTTTGCTCTTGATAATATGTTGGCTTTTGAAAATACGCCGGATGAGGATGATTATGCTTTATGGAAAGGTCTTTGGCCAATTGCTGTGCAGGGGATTAAGAATCAACTTTTGCTTGGCAACTCAGTCGTTGTAGATGATAATTGTTTATATCTTCATCAGCGCGATGAATTGCGTGCAGTAGCGAAAGATGTTGGGGTTGAACCTGTGCTGATTTATTTAAATTTTTCTACTAAGACATTAAAGGATAGAAAAGAGCGAAATAAGGTGACTAAAGAAAGGCATGATGTTCCGTCGGGTTGGCTTGAGGAAGACTCTCGAATTTTTGAACGCCCGACTGAATCCGAATCACCAATAATCTGCACTGAAGAAGATGTTTTGGATAATATACTTGCGAAGATATTTGAGCTAACTAAATAAGTAGGGCGGGGGATGCTGTGGTTGCAAAAAAGGCTGAATTGAGCTATGATGGTATGTATGAAAAGGAAGATATTTATAAATGTTAATATTCCCAACAGCACCAAAAAAAGGCTTGCTAGAGCCATGGAGCTGTTTTCTGATTTGCCGGTAAAATGGACCAAGGAGCAAAATTTGCATATTAGTTTCTTGCCAATTGGCTTTGTCTTGGATGAGGCAGTATATGACATTTGTGAAAAAGTGCGCGAAACTGCGGATGAAATAGAGATGTTGGACATCGAATTTGAACAAATTGAAGTTGGTCCGAGTGTTGATGATCCACGCGTAATTTGGCTGAGTGGGAAAGTTAATCCGGAATTTTTGGCCGCCTATGAAAAAATTGAAAAAGCTTTAGGATTTATTTCCGCTAAAAAGAAAGCTTTTAAGCCACACATTGTTTTAGGGAAGATCAGAAAACACATGTGGGACGAACTAGAGAAAAAACCCGAAGTGCATAAAAATATGCCGTTACTTGTGACGATGGAGAGTTTGGATGTTATGGCTAGTGATTTTGAAGAAGAGGGGATGGAGTTTTCCATAATCGAGAGTTGTCCATTAAACTAGTAATTAGTAACTCGTAACTAGTAATCGGTAAAATGTGCTTAAGATTTTAGGCGTTAAAATAGATAATCTTTCTAAAAAAGAAATTCTAAATAAGCTAGAATGCTTTTTAAATGAAGACGGCATTCATCAGGTAGCAACAATCAATCCAGAGTTTATTTTACAAGCGCAAAAGGACAGTGAATTTAAGAAAATATTAAATAATTGTGAATTGCGAGTAGCCGATGGCGCAGGAATTTGGTTTGCATACCTCCGCTTTGGAAGATATTTGAAAAATCGTTTTACTGGAATTGATATCGTACAGGAGGTGTTGCGGATTGCTAATGAGAAAAATATTGCAATTTTTTTAATAGCTAGTGAGTCAGGTCTGAGTAATTGGGAAAAAACCCGCGAGGCAATTTTGGAAAAATATCCTAATTTAAAAATTCAGGGAAGTAATGTTGACAGAAAAGATGCGCAGAGAAATCTTTCGGCGATTAATTGTCCAATAGTGCTTTGTGCTTTAGGCGCGCCATATCAAGAGAAGTTAATTCATTCGCTAAAATTAGCAAAAAATGATAAAATTAGGCTAGCGATCGGTGTTGGCGGAAGTTTTGATTTTTTGACGAATAAGTTAAAAAGAGCGCCAAAAATTATGCGGAAAACTGGGCTTGAATGGCTTTGGCGTTTCGGACAAGAGCCAAGATATCGAATGAAAAGAATTTGCAGTGCGATTTTTGTTTTTCCCGTGAGAATTTTGTTTAATAAGTAATTTAAATATATGACATCAAAAACTAAATTAGTTCGCACGGTCTACTTATATTTAGCTGCCCTTATTAGTTTGATTTTTCTGGCGGTTGGGATTGGGAGAATTCTTAATTCTGGCTTGAAGTATGCATTTTTTCCAGAGGCAGAAAAGAAGAGTTATTATGAATGCAATAATCAACCTCCGATGTCTGCTTATAGTGAAACAAGCGGGGTAGAAAAATTAAAAAATTCCGAGGTGGCGACTGAGGACCAAAAAAAGCAAATGGAAAATCTTCTTAGCGACTATGCTGTTTGGAGGGAAAATAGTTTCGGAGAAAAGTGTGTTGCGCCAGCTAGGCAAAATAGCTTAGTGGATGCATTAACAATGATTATCATCGCTTTACCGATATGCCTGATTCACTGGAGAGTAATTAAAAAGGATAAGGAAATTAAAGAAAATGAAGAATAATATTCGCGTCAGATTTGCGCCATCACCAACGGGCTATATGCATGTGGGAAATTTCCGCACAGCTTTATATACCTATCTTTTTGCTAAAAAAAATGCTGGTGAATTTTTGTTGCGCATTGAAGATACGGATCAAAAAAGATTCGTGCAAGACGCTTTGGATAAATTATTAAAAATAATTGATTGGGCGGGTTTGAAATATTCCGAAGGCGTTTATTTGGAGGATGGAAAAATTATTCAAAAAGGCGAATATGGACCATATATTCAGTCAGAAAGACTGGGACTGTATAAGGAATATGCGCAAAAACTTATTGATAATGGAACGGCTTATTATTGTTTTTGCAGTTCGGAAAAATTAGAAGAAATGCGTGAATTGCAAACGGCCAATAAACAAGCGCCGATGTATGATCGCACTTGTTTGAAATTGACTCCAGAAGAAATTCAGAAAAAAATTTCAGCCGGCGAGGCGTATGTTATTCGCCAAAAAATAAACACCAAGGGCGTAACGAAATATGCTGATTTGATTCGCGGAGAAATTGAATTTAAAAATGAATTGTTGGAAGACCAGATTTTGATGAAATCAGACGGCTATCCAACTTATAATTTTGCTAATGTGGTTGATGATCATTTGATGAAAATTTCTCATGTTATGCGCGGCGAGGAATATGTTTCTAGTACGCCGAAATATATCCAGCTCTATCAAAATTTCGGCTGGGATGTCCCAGGATTTGCCCATTTGCCATTACTCTTGAATCCAGATAAAACTAAACTTTCTAAGCGGCAAGGTGATGTAGCGGTGGAGGATTATATTGTTAAAGGTTATTTAAAAGAGGCGATTATCAATTTTGTTGTTTTGCTGGGATGGAATTTAGGTGATGGCAGTACGCAAGAAATTTTTTCTTTAAAGGAATTAGAAGAAATGTTTGATATTAAGCGCGTGCATAAAGCAGGAGCAATTTTTGATTTGAAGAAGTTGGATTGGATTAATGCGCAATATATCAAGAAGCTTTCTGTGGAGGAGTTATATGAAAAATCATTAGAATTTTTTTCTGCAAAAGATTTTTTTGTTGCGGCTTCAGCGGAAATGAAAACGGAAGAATATTTAAAAAAGGTTTTGGCGGTAGAGCAAGAACGTTTGGTAAAATTGTCAGATGTCGGCGAGAGCAATAAGTTCTTTTTTGCGAACATTGTTTGTGATGCGGAAATGTTGCGTTGGAAAACTAACACGAACGAAGACACGAAAGAGGCCTTGGAAAAAGCAAAAAATGTTTTGGCAGAAATCACGGAAGAAAATTGGACAAAAAGCACCTTGGAAGAAAAACTTTTAGCGGCAGCGGGGGATAAGCGTGGGGATTTATTATATCCGCTCAGAGCGGTACTGACGGGAGCGCAAAAATCTCCTTCGCCATTTGAATGTGCTTGGGTGCTTGGGAAAAAAGAAAGTTTAGCGCGCATAGAACAAGCGGTGCAATGTCTATAGAATAAGACACAAATTTATAAATGAAAAATAAAAATATTAAAAAAAATAGTTTAAATATATTTTTTGGAGCACTTATTCTTGGTGCAATATTTTTTCTTGTGCAAGAGGGGAGGGCAGTTACCTCAGCTGATTGTGATAAGTTGTCTGGCAGTGATGAGGCGGCTTGCGAAGCTTTGGAAAAGAAGGCGCAGGTTTATCAGGATTTGATTGATATAAAAAACAAGCAACAAAATACTTTGCAAAAGCAAATGAATATTTTGGATATTGAGCAATCACGCACGCAAACTGATTTTCAAAAAATTCAAATTGAGGTCACTGACTATGCAAAGCGAACTGAATCAATCCAGCGGGAAATAGAATATAAAGAAAATCTAATCAAATACCAGAAGATGCTTTTATCAAAGCTTCTGCAATCTTATTATGAATATTATCAGAATGGGATGCTGAAATTTGTTTTGGCAAATGATGATTTTTCTAAAACTTTTAGCCAAGTTGATCGCGTAAAGCAACTCAGTACCAATGCAAGCGATATATTAAAGGATATTCAAAAAATAAAGAACGATTTAAAGGCGGAATATGATGATATTCAGGAAAGAAAAGTTGCCAGTGAGAAGCTAAAGAAAGTGCTGGATGACAAGCGCGATGAGTTGCAAGCGACCGAAGCGCAGAAACAATCATTGCTTTCTCAAACAAAAGGCGAACAGCAAAAATATCAGGGATTACTAGCTCGGGTTGAGGCACAGAAATTAGAACTGATGAACTTCAGCAGTGCGGAAAATCTTTCGGCTGTCAGTGCGAGTGTGAATAGCTATCCAAAACCTAAGGATCACCTAGCTTCAACCAGTTGGTATTTTAATCAAACTGATTCACTCTGGGGCAAGAAAACGATTGGAAATTCAAATTCTTTGATGGAGGATTATGGTTGCGCAATTTCGGCCGTCTCAATGGTGTTCAGGTACTACGATGCCAACATCAATCCGGGAATAATGACAAAAGAAAAAATATTCTATTATGATTTGATTAATTGGCCAACCAGCTGGCCACCGAGCATTGCTCTTTCGTCATCAACTGCACATGGTAATATAAATTGGAATACAATTGATTCGGAGATTGCCAAGGGTCATCCAGTAATTGTGTATATTGGAAAGACGTCTGGCGGTGGCGGTCATTATGTAGTTATTCATAATAAAGATAATAAGGATTATATAGTTCATGATCCATATTTTGGCGCCAATCTTTATCTTGGAACTTCACGGGCGTTGGTAGGGGCATTGGGACGAAACACGGGCACAGTGATGAATCAGATGATTATTTATAAAAAATAAGTATCTATTTAGTATCTGGTTGAGGTTAAAAGAATCACTTTAGAATCCCTACAGAGTCGCAAAAGATATATTGTGCGACACGCAAAGTAGCTCAGAAAAGGCTCTGTTGCCCCTTTTATATTACACTGTTTTCTTCAGTATAATATTTTATGTAAGCCACTGGGTCCTTCCAATACTCTGGTTCCGTAGCACTCTTGTTGGCTGTTTCCTTGTAATACCCTGGCAAGACTTTATTATGAAATGGCCCGGAATATATTCCAAAATGCAAATGCTCTTCTTCCCAAGCGCCATTTGATTCGCTCATGGCCTTACCTATGACCCCAATGACGTCTCCAATTTCAATCAAATCTCCTTTCTTAAAATAGCGTCTACCGAGGTGTCCATAGACTGAATAGAAAACTTTTTTATCCCTCGGGTCTTTGTGTGCGATGATCATGATTCCACCCCAATTTCGTTTAAGAATATTTCCCTCTTCGGAAAATTCCCCAGGATGCAATTTTGAATATACTACGATGCCTCTACCAATAGCAAAAACTTTTGTTTCTGCGGATGCAGATACATCAATGCCCAAATGTTTGCCCCAAAGCGTATCATCATAAACATTCATCTCTCCAAATCCGGAAGAAATGTTTATGAAATCATTGACGGGAAATATGAGTCTGGGAGTATTGCGATATGCCATATATAGCTAAATTATTTTCTCAGAAAAACAAACTTTTATTTTTTATTTTTTTGATAATCCTTAATAGCTTCATGTAGTCCATCGTCAGCTAAATTTGAGCAATGCATTTTAATAGGTGGTAATCCTTCAAGTGCATCAGCTACATCCTGACGGGTTATTTTCATTGCTTCCTCTAATGTCCGGCCTTTGGCTAAATCCGTGACCATTGATGAGGTTGCAATGGCTGAAGCGCATCCTAGAGTCTCGAATTTAATGTCTTTGATATATTCTTCTTTTTGCTTGTTTTTTGCGACTTTGATGTATATTTTCATCATATCGCCACAAACTGGATTACCAACCATGCCAACGCCGGAAGGATTTTTCAATATACCTTGATTATGAGGTCTTGTAAAGTGCTGAATGACTTTTTTTGAATATTGCATAAATTTAATTTAGTTACTTTTTAGAGTAATACTCTGCCAAAAGATTGCCAGAAATTTTTCGTAAACGTTCAACGGTGACTTTTATTTTTTTAATCGCCATGGAAATTTCTTGCTTTGTAGTATGTTTGCCTAATGTTATGCGGAGTGAACCATGGGCTTGTTCGGGTTTAAGCCCGATTGATAACAGAACATGGGAAGGGGAAAGTGCTCCAGAAGAACAGGCCGATCCCGTGGAGCATGCGACACCATCCATGTCGAGAGAAAGAAGTAGTCCCTCCCCTTCTACATCCCGAAATGAGAAGTTAGCATTATTGGGTGAGCGTTTTTCTTTGGAACCATTCAATGTGGCATTGGGAATTTCCCGTGAGATGTTTTCGATTAAAAAATCCCGTAATGCTTGAATTTTCTGAGCATCTTTCTGTCCGTGTTTTTTTACCAGTTCAATTGCTTTGCTGAAACCAACAATACCTGTGACGTTATGTGTCCCAGCACGCAGTTTATATTCCTGATCACCACCATCTTGAATTTTTCGAATAGCGGTTCCCTTTTTAACAAACAGCATGCCAATCCCCTTCGGTCCATAAATTTTATGCGCCGACATGGAAAGCAAATCTACGCCAAGATTGTTTACGTTGCAATCGAAGTAGTTCACCGCTTGAGTGGCATCAGTATGAAAAATAATTTTAAACTCCGTTGAATGTTTTTGTGAATTTATTTTCTTGACTAGCTTGCCGATTTTTTCAATTGGTTGCACTGTTCCGATTTCATTATTAACATACATAATGGAAATTAAAATCGTATTGGGTTGAATCGCCTTTTCAACATCACTTACCTTAATAATTCCGTCTTTTCCTGGTTGGATATAGGAAACTTCAGCTAAGCCCTCTTTTTCCACGGCTTTGCAGGAATCTAAAACGCAATGATGTTCAAAAGCAGTGGTGATGATATGGGGTTTTTTATCCTTATTTTTTACGTTAGAATAGTATGATTTTAGGACGCCTTTAACAGTTAGGTTATTGGCTTCCGTGGCTCCGCTAGTGAAAATTATTTCCGAAGGAGTGCAGGCAAAAAAATCAGCCAGTTTTTCCCGAGCGGTGTCCACGGCTTGCATAGCTTCTTGGCCAAAAGAATGAATCGACATCGCATTGCCAAATTTTTCTGAAAAATATGGTAGCATTTCTTTTAATACTTCACTGTCTACTGGCGTAGTCGCAGCATAATCCAAATAAATTCTTTTTTGCATAAAAATTTTTATAACCAACAAATATATCAATTTACTGGTTACGAGTTACTGATTACTAATTACGATGTATCAAATCACTTAACTTTATTTTATATAATGTTTTCTTAATTTGTTCGCCGAGCTTCACCCACACAACACTCGATACGCATTTGAGCGCACAAGCTTTTCCAGCGCATCCCATCGGCGCAATTGGGCCCTCTAAAATTTCCACTACCTCCCCAACTTTGATTTGAGTAGGTTTTCGAGAAAGGGTATATCCCCCACTCTTCCCTTTTGAGCTAATAATCAAATCGGCTTTTTTTAATTTACTAAATAATTGTTCTAAATATTTTATCGAAATATTTTCTTCATTGGAAACGCTTTTCAAGTTTTTCTGCACCGGAAAAGCCTCAGCCAAATTGACCATCGCTTTTAATCCATATTCCGCTTTTGTAGAAAACTTCATTTACCCAGTTAAATAAGATTTGAGCCGCTTATTTATGAACATACTACCATGATAAGTTTTTAAATACTTCTCACGATGAGTGGCATCTTGTTGATTTAGACACGCCTCATAATAAATTAATTTTAGAGGCCGTCTTTCCTTTGTAGATTCCACTTGTCCTTTTTGATGGAGCTCAAATCTTAATTTTAAATTTTTAGTATAGCCCACATATTTATTATTATCCTTATGGCTTTGTAACACATAGACATAATACATATACGCTAGCGAAAAAATTTAAAATTATTTAACGGGGTGAATCTAAACCTACTAAATTACTATGCTTTCATATTATCACAATTAGCAAAGTTGTCAATTTATAAAAAATGGGGCCAACTACAGCAGTAGTTGCCCCATCAGCGAAAAAAGGAATGCCCTATGATTACATAGGTTATTTGCTCATCCCCATATATTAATGATATACGCACGTAAGCCAAATTGTTAATAATAATCTTGTGAATTAAAAAAGGTCTGAGACTTCTTCAATTCGGCGAGGCGAATTGAGTGAAGTCTCAGACCAGATAGAGGTTAAGAAGTTTCCCGTGAAATCGTTACTACCCCAGATGAGCCCAACCAGACGGTCCGCTGCTCAGAGATGCTTGACGAGAAATTGCGCCAAAACTTCCGTTGCTACACTCGGGTTCGCGTATCCTGTTCATGTTTTGCCCCTTGGCCAAAATTATGCGCCGCCATGCGCGTTGATTGTTGCCGCCTCGACCGCCCCTTGGGTCTGCAGGCTGACTGCCGCCTTCGTTGGGTTGGATGAAAAAAATGTCGGTTTGCCGCGTGGTTGGTGTATCAGTTTCAGCATTTGCGCATCTCCTCTCCCCAAAGGGACTTAGGATTACAAAAAATACCTTTTTCATCCCACAGCGGAATGAACTAAGGTGACTTGCCCTCGATTTAACCAAAGCGGTAAAACTTCTTTCTTCGGTTTATCCGAGGCCAAAATGATTTCACATATAAAGGTACTAAAATTAGTTTATAGTACCTTGTGGCACTTGTCAACGGAATTTATCTAACCAAATCAGACACATTGATGTATACTGGAAACATAAGAATTTAGTGAAAATTTATGCGCATCTCATATTCAGCCATGGACTCATATCGCTCATGTCCTTTGAAATATAAATATCAAAATATTGACCGTATAAAAACTCCCAAGTCTAAGGAGGCGGTTTTCGGGACAATTGTGCATGAGACTTTGAAATTTGTGCATACTCCTGGCATCCTCTCCCCTACCTTGGATCAAGCGATGGAGCATTTTTCTAATGCCTGGAATCCGGCGGTTTTTGACAGTGAAGATGAGGAACGTGCCGCTTTCTCCCAAGGGGTGCGCATCATTCAAGATTATTATCAAAAGAATCGTCCGCAAGATTTTAATATCGTAGATTTGGAATCACGCTTTCAAATTGAAATCGGTGAGGAAAATAATAAGCACATTGTTTCGGGGATTATTGATCGTATCGACAAAACCGAGGAGGGTTTTGAGATTATCGATTACAAAACCACAAAAAAAATGCCATCCCAAGAAAAAGTGGATGATGATGTGCAGTTATCAGTCTATTTGATGGCTTTCTTGTCGCGCTACCCTAAAGAAATCGAGCATCTGGATAAATTAACCGTTAGCTTATATTTTCTGAAACACGGGGTGAAACTTTCGGCTGGGCGAACATTTGAACAACTGGAAAAAAGCAAACAACTTTTCTTGGATATTATTAAACTAATTGAAGAAGGACATTTCGAGCCGACTATCTCCCCTCTTTGTGATTGGTGTGGGTATCAAAATATTTGTCCGATGTGGAAGCATAAATTCAAGGAACTGCGAAAAATTGACACCGAAGAAATTAATCAAAAAATCTTAGAATATGTGGAATTGAAATCCGCTATCACAATAACTAAAGATCGTTTGGGAGAATTGCAAGAAGAAATTTTGAAATATATGCAACAAGAAGGCGTGGAACGTGTTTTTGGCGAGCAAGGCATCATTGCTCGAACAATCCGAAAGACGTATAAGTATGATGAAGAGAAAATTCGAGAAATTTTGGAGCCCTTGAATAAATGGGAAGCCGTTTTGAAAGTCGATGGCATTGCTTTGAAAAGCATTATGGGCGTTTTACCCTCAGCCACGAAAGATGAAATTGAGAAAGCGAAAAAAATAAATAAAGAAACAGTGGCTTTAGCAGTAAAGAAAAAATAAATTATCTTATAATTGTGGCTTTGGCTTTTTCTCCTTCCAAGAATTTTTTTAGATTGGCTAATTTTTTCCCATTCATGATTGCGACTTCCAGACCAATCTTCTCCGCTTCTTTGGAAGCGATTGGATCAAAGGGGGCATTCATGCCGGGATCCCATTTGTTGCCCACGATTTTTCGAAACTCCGGCCAAGAAATTTCTTTTATTTTTTTACAATCCGGAAATTTTCGCGGATCCTTGTCACAAACATAATCAATATTAGAAAGATTGATCAGGGTTTTGGCTTGAAAATATTTCGCTAAAAGGACGGCATCAAAATCTGTCGAAAAACCGGGGCGCCAACCAGCCGCTACTAAAATATCTTCCTTAAAACTATGAAAATCTTCTAGGTCATGCGGGTTTTTATTGATGCGCGGATGAGCATGCTCTTGGAAAATTGTGCGAATGAAATGGGCATTCATGCGGGTTGCATGGATGCCTAGCCAGTCGCGATCTTCATTGTTGATTTGGCCAACCTTCCCAGCGGCTTCGGCATATTTTCGCGCGGTTTTTCCTCCCCCGGTAATGATAATAAATTTATAGCCTTTCTTAATCTGGTCTTTGATTAATTCTTTGAAGCCTTTGACGAATTTCCAATCAATTTCTTCCGGCACAATTAACGAACCTCCAAGCGAGATGATGACAGTTTTTTTATGCATAAGTTAAGTAATTAAATAGTTTTTAAAAATTCTTCTATCGTATTATAACGCTCTTGTAAAAATAAATACAGTGTTGATAGGAATTATTTAATACATCCTTTGTCCCCTACGCGTCCTTGGGCAAGCGCTTCTTCGGCGGACTTAAAGCAGACTATATTTTCGGGTTTAATACGCTTGGCCCAAGTGCAGGTAGGCAAGTGGAATTTATTGGAATTTTTACTGCCAACATACGCGCAGTCAGTCAGTTTGGCAGATAGGCTTGTGGGCTGGGTATTTACTCCACTTGCGGGTGTTTTCGCTTCCTGGGCTAAATTTTGAGCCCCAGGAGGTGTTATGGAACATCCCTGCGAAGCAGTTTCTTGGGCTGGAATCGTCTTTTCAATAACGACTGGGCTTGTTTGCAATTTTTTGCCTTGAATAAGCCCAAATTCAAAAGAAACAACGGAAACCAAAATCAAGCCAATAAACACGACTATTTTAGTTTCATATTTAAGCAAAAAATCTTTTACCTTAGGCATAAATCCACAATCCTCAAATACTTATTACTAGTTACTAGTTTCTGATTACTAGGTTTATTGTTGACATTATAGCATATTGGGCTTATAATGTATCTATATAATAAAAAATAAATTCAGAGGTTAGTTTGCGCATTATAGCGCTTTTAATTTCTCGTATTAAAAATATGGCACATAGGAAAGCTGGTGGGTCTACCCAACTGGGTCGAGATTCAATATCCAAAAGACTTGGGGTGAAAGTTTTTGGTGGGCAAAAAGTTAAATCAGGAGAAATCATTGTTCGTCAACGAGGAACTAAGTTCCGCGTAGGAAAGAACGTGAGACGCGGTGAAGATGATACTCTTTTCGCAATCAAAAATGGAACAGTGAAATTCCTAGCAAAGAAAGTTCGATTATTCACTGGTAAATTAGAAGAAAGAAAATTCGTTTCTGTAGAAGAGATTGAAAGAAAAGTAGTAGCTGTGGTAGAAGTAGAAAAAGCTTAAATGCTTCTTGAATAATAAAAAAACCTCTCGGTAATTCGAGAGGTTTTTTATTTTGCTAAAAATATTTTAAATAGATTATTGACAGCTTCCATCTGATTTGTTACTTTTAATCATCAATAGTTTTTTACCAATCAGGTAGTTAATCATCCACTCAAACGAAAAGGAGATCCAAAGATGAAAAAACCAATCCCTGTAATGATAAACGGCTTGCCAGGAAACATGGCGAGTTTGGTTGAGGCTGCACTCGCAAATCACCCTCAATTTAAAGTCATAGCCACCTCTCTGACTGGCCCTCGAAAAGTGACTCAGCGATACAATGGAAAAACCGGATTCAAAACACTTTTCGCACCACCTCAGCATTACAGTGTGATACAAGAAACCGCTAAGGAATGGCCTGATCTAATAGCTATCGACTTCACTCAGCCGAATGGAGTTGAAGAAAATGTGAACCTTTATTGTAGCAACAATATCCCGTTCATCATGGGTACAACTGGCGGAAACAGAGACATCCTTCCATCATTGGTTCAAAACTCGAACATTTCTGCGGTTATCGCAACCAACATGTCCGCCCCGGTCGTTATGCTCATAAACATGTTTATTTTCGCCGCCGAGAATTGTCCCAATACCTTAAAAAACTGGGAAATTCAGATAGTCGAAAGCCACCAAGCCAAAAAGGAAGATGTCAGTGGTACAGCTTTGACTATCGGAGAAATTATGAAAGGTCTTGGCGTCAAATTCATTGGCGCCGAAAATATTCGTAAGATTCGCACTGAACTTGAGCAAATACTCACGGGCATACCTAAAGATGCCCTTGGAGGTCATGGCTGGCACAAGTATCAACTTTTGTCTCCCGATCGCAATGTCATGTTGGGATTTTAGCACAACATTAATGGTCGCGACACTTATGTTGACGGAACATTGCGTGCACTTGATTTCCTGGTCAAAAAAGTTGCCGAGGGCTCCAAGGGCAAGTGCTTTTCCATGCAAGATGTAATGCGGGAATAATATTTTCCAAGCAGTGAAAAATAAAATAAAGGAGGATCCATGAAATATGAATCCTCCTTTTATAATTTTAAGGCTGTAGTTTTTAAATTATTTCTTCTGGTTCTTGGCAGCCTTCATGAATTCAAAGAAAAGCGGATGTGAAGTTATGGGATTAGATTTGAATTCAGGATGAAATTGTGTAGCCAAGAAGAAGGGATGATTTTTTACCGGTAGTTCAGCTATTTCCATTAATTTCTTGTCTGGTGATTTGCCGGAGAAAATTAAACCGGCCTTTTCTAGTTTTTCAATGTAAGTTGGATTTACCTCCCAACGATGCCTGTGGCGTTCGGAAATTTTAATAGCACCATAAGCCTTATGCGCTAAAGTTCCTTTCTGTAAAACGGCGGGATAGGCTCCCAGTCGCATTGTGGCTCCATAATTTCCGTCTTCTAAATTCTTCTTTTGTTCTGGCATAATGTCAATCACCGGATTTTTGGTTTTGCGGTCAACTTCAGTGGTGTTAGCATCTTTTAGACCCAAGATATTTCGGGTATATTCAATCACTGCTAATTGCATGCCGTAGCATAGTCCAAAAAATGGAATTTTGTTTTCCCGCAAGAATTGGATGACACTGATTTTGCCTTCAATTCCGCGAGAACCAAATCCGCCAGGAATAACAATGCCGTCATAGTTTTTTAGCTCAGCCAGTTTATGCGGTTCTTTTTCGTATTGTTCACTGCTAATCCAGTCAATTTCTGGCTTCACTTTGTTTTTATAAGCCGCATGCTTGATGGCTTCAATTACACTAATATAAGCATCAGACAAAACGAAATCTCCCGTGCCAAAATATTTTCCGACAATTCCAATGCGCACTTTTTTCTCCGGGTTTTTTATGTTTGCCACTAGCGCGTCCCATTGTTTTAAGTCAGTTTTAGCATATTTCAAGCCAAGTTTTTTTAAAATCAAACGACTAAGATCATCGCGTTCAAAGTTAACTGGCACTTCGTAAATACTGTCGATGTCTGGGGCAGAAATTACATCCCGTTCGGGAATATTGCAAAACATCGCAATCTTTTCTTTTCTTCTTTGATCAAGGAAGGTTTCACTGCGTGCAATAATGAAATCTGGTTGAATCCCCGCGCTATTCAAAGTGCGAACAGCATATTGCGTGGGCTTAGTTTTCATTTCGCCAACTTTGGAAGGAATCGGCAAATAACTCACCATCACGGTCAAAACGTCGTCCGGATGCTTGATTTTCATCATACGGGCTGCTTCCAGAAAAAGAATATTTTGGTATTCCCCCACTGTTCCTCCAATTTCAATAATTGCAATATCAGCATTTGCTTTTTCTGAAGCTTTTTCAATTCTTTCAATTACTTCCATTGGGATATGCGGAACAACTTCTACACACTTCCCTTTGTATTCTAGATTTCTTTCTTTTTGAATCACAGCGCTATAGACGCTTCCAGTAGTCATGTAGTTTTCTGAAGGCAAAGTGAGATTCATGAAACGCTCATAGTTTCCCATGTCTTGGTCAGTTTCTAAGCCAGAATCAAGTACAAAAGTTTCCCCATGTTCAGTTGGATTCATTGTTCCCGCATCCATATTGATATAGGGATCGATTTTTAGGGCGGTAATATTGAATCCACGCGCTTTAAGAATAGCTCCGATTGATGATGTTGTAATTCCCTTCCCCACTCCACTCATGACGCCCCCGACAACAAAAATGTACTTTCTGCTTTTCATATTGAATTGATAACAAAAAATCGCCCCTGCGACTTTCGAAAATTAAAATTTTAACAAAAACAAAAATCCCTAAATCCCCCGCACGCTGACGATAATGCTCGACTTAATATTATGACCAAAATTTAATTCAACTTTATATTCCCCAAGTTCTTTAATTTGATTTGGCAAAATAATTTGTTTTTCCTCAATCGAAAATCCATCCTCCTTTAGTCTACCTGCAATATCTTTGGCATGAATCGAACCAAAGAGCTTACCATTTTTTTCTTTAGCGGAAATAACGATTTCTTGTCCATTTAAATTCTTAGCTGCTTCTTGCTGCTTACCGAGAAGCATTTTTTCTGTTTCAGCTTGCTTCTTTTGAATTTCTTCTACTCTTCGGGCTGAGCCAGGAGTGGCGATTTCGGCCAGTTTTTTCGGCAACAATGAGTTTCGGGCATAGCCATCAGAAACCTCCTTGATGGTGCCTCTTTTTCCAATCCCTTTTACGTCTTGTAATAATATAACTTTCATATTTTCTATTATACTGAAATTATTTTCCTCTGACAACTTATTTCATTTTTGCCTTTAATACCTCAATAGCTTTATCTAGCTGCGGATCACGGTCATTTTTATAATCATCAGCCGTCAAATCAACCTCAATGTCAGGCGTAATGCCCTTTTCCATGATGTAGTCACCCTTAGGGGTAAGCCATTTAGCTACAGTTATTTTAACACTAGTGTTGTTTGGTAAAGCAATGAGTTCTTGTACTGAGCCTTTGCCAAATGATTTTTTTCCAATCAATTGAATGCCTTGGTCATCGCGAAGTGCTCCAGCTAGGATTTCACTGGCACTAGCACTGCCCTCGTCAATCAAAACAACTGTCGGAATGGCACTTAATTTGTCGCCACCTCGGGTGTAGAGATTTTCTCTTTTTCCGGAACTATCTTCCTCCATAACGACTATCTTGCCGGCAGGAATCATGCGACTGGCCATAGTAATTGTGCGATCAAGAAATCCGCCTGGGTTATTACGCAAATCAATAACTATTCCCTTGGCTTGTTTAGTTATGATTTCCGAAACGGCGGTATTGAATTCTGTGTCTACTTCTTCACTGAATTTATTTATTTTTACATAGGCGATGCCGTCGGCTTTCATTTCAAATTTAATGCTTTTGACAATAATAGTTTCTCGCGTGATGGGGATTTTTCTACTGTTTTCTTCGCCTTTGCGCAAGATAGTTAATTCAACAACTGTCCCTTTTTTGCCATGAATCAGATTAACGGCCTCATCAATGCCTAAATCCATCGTGGATTTATCATCGATTTTTAAGATTTTGTCGCCTGCCATTAGGCCGGCTTTTTCCGCTGGCGACCCATCCAATGGAGCGACAACAGTCAGAATCTTATCTTTTATTCCAAGTTCCGCCCCAATACCTTCAAAGCTTCCTTTCATATCTTGATCAAAGGACTTTGTTTCAACGGGGTCAAAAAAGGTTGTGTAGGGATCATTAGTTGCTTTTAACATCCCACTAATTGCTCCGTAAACTAACTTTTGTGCATCCAACGAATTTTTATCAACATATTTTTCTTTCAATAAATCCCAAACCTTCCAAAATAAAGCAAAATCAACGTTCTTATCATTGCTAACGCTTTTATTATCAATAGTTGTTTGCGCAATTGGAAAGACTTGATTTTCCAGTGAAGCTTGTTCAATTGCTCTGGACCGGCCCAAATAATAACTAAAAACAACCAGAAAGATGACGCCAAAAAATAATAAGTAATTTTGAAAAAGTTTCTTATTTTTTGCCAAGTCGATTTTGACGGGAGTTGGTATCTGATTGTTTTCTAAGTTTTCTTCCATTTGAAATATCTTTTTTAATACGGTTATTTAGTAACGAGGATTTTTTTTGCCGGCATATTTCCAAAAATAAGTGAAAGCACTTTGGATATGAATCCAGGTTAATTTATTCAGGAGTAGTGATTGGAAAACATTTTTTCCAACCGAGCCTCGGCCATGATAGTGATACATCCGGGCTTCAGGAAAAAACACCACGCGATAGTCATTTTCCCAAAATCGCCGGCACCAGTCAGTATCTTCAAAATACAAGCGAAAAGTATCATCCATCGGACCTACTTTTTCGATTGCTTGCTTGCTGGTCATTAAAGATGAGCCCATTATCCAATCTACATCTTGGGTTTTTCCATGATCTGTGTTTTTCATAGTAAACCAATCAATGTGTTTTTTTGCGAAGCCGAACTTACCCAGAAATGTTCGTCGATAAGCTATTGTTAAGGGAGTGTAGAAATGGAAGCAAGAGGATTGCAAGGTATCATTGAAATTCAAAAGTTGTGGTCCGGCGATGCCAACAGTTGGATTATTTTTCACAAAATCGAGAAGTTTTTCAATTGAATCTTTTTTGATAATAATATCCCCATTGAGAATTAAGGCGAATTCCCCTTGCATGGCAGTCAGTCCCGCGTTAACAGTTCGACTAAAGCCAATGTTTTCCTGGGAAGGAAAAAACTTTATTGCCGGATAATCCTCCCGCATCATCATGGCTGTCTTTTCCTCAGTAGCGCTATCGGCCACAATAATTTCATAATCAGTGCCAGTATAATTTCTTTTAATGGAATCAATGCAAACTTTCAGGAGTTCTGGATTTTTATAGCTAGTAATGATTATTGAAAGTTCCATTTTTTAAAATTAAAGCTTAGCTGGCGGATATGTCCTTATCTGGGCTTAATATCTGATTGCGCTTGCAGGGTAAAGATATTTTGCGCCATCTCATGAATGCGGTTGTAGTTATCACCGATTGGAAGCAATATATATCCAGCCACGCCATCCTCAGGATGGTAGAGTAAACCTTCATCAGAATTTTCCAACACGCGTTGATATAGCGCAGAGTCTTTCATTCCAACATAGAGATCATATAGTCTTTTCATTTCCCAAGGTTGCATATCTGTTCTAACATTATCACCTAGACTATTAAGAATGCCATTCATCTTATCAAAATTGGTAATTGTTCCTGCACTAACCAATTTGTCCTTAACTAGTTGTAGGATTATTTGTTGTCTTTTAGCGCGTTCAAAATCGCTGGAAGTATGTCGTGATCGAGCATAACAAAGTGCCTTATCTCCGGAAAGAGTTTGCTTTCCAGCGGGCAATTTGAATTCACCCCCGCATTCCAATGTTTCCGGCGGTGCGGTGCAGAGCGGATGAGTTTGAATAATACGCACTCGCTTTACAGTAGTTGTTCCCGGCCAGTAAACATTTTTCTTCTTCTCTTCAAATTTTCCTGTGGGAACATTGAAAAAAGAATCGCAAACATGCGCTTCATTGAATTGCATTGATTCATCAAAAGGCGCATCCAAAGTTATTTCTATTCCGCCAATAGCATCAATTAATTGTTTGAAGCCAGCAAAGTCAATAGTAACCGCATAATGAATTGGCAGTCCTGTCACTTCGCCCAAGACGGTTTTCATATCTTCCATACCTTCTTTTTTGCCATTCTCTTCTCCGGCCGCATAAACAGCATTGATTTTAGTTTGATTTCCCCAACCTGGATTGCGAGTATAGAGATCCCGCGGAACGGAAATCATGGAAACTTTATTTTCTCGTGGCTTAATGCTGGCAACAATAATTGAATCAGCTAATGTTCCTCCGCCAACTACGCCTGCTCCACGCATACCTAAAAGCACAATATTTATTCTCCCATCCTTCTCTCCCTTAACCGAATTATCCACTCCCGGTAGAGATTTCACTAAACTGCTCAAAATTCCTCCCTGTGAGATTTTATGAATAACTCCGCCAGTTTTCCAAGCAAATACTCCGCTAACAATAGCAAAAACCACAATAAGACTAAGGGTAATTTTGAACCATTTTTTTTGATAGAATTTTTTCTTGGATTGAGTCCGACTTGGCTCAATGCTATTGCTAAAATACGCCATTTTTTTTATTTAAAAATTAGAAAATACACCTAATTATTCTACTTTTTTTCACCTAGCTTGTCAATGTGGATTTAGCGCGAATCCTCAATTATGCCTAAGATTTTCTCGGCTGTATTGCGCCAAGAAAATTTTTGCACTTGAATCTCCCCTAGTTTAACTAAATCTTCCCGATCCCTTGGCTCTAAATAAAGAAGTTGTAGTTTTTTTGACAATTCGGCGGAATCATTCGGATTAAAGAATAATGCACATAATTCTGCAATCTCCCGGTGCGGAGGAATGTCCGAAGCAATGACGGGTGTTTTCGCAGCAAAAGATTCGAGAATCGGGATGCCAAACCCTTCATAGAAAGATGGGAAGCAAAAAATGTGCGCTAATTTAAAGATATAAGCCTTATCTTCATCTGGAATATAACCTAAAAATGGCACTTCTTTTTCAAGGGAATATTTTTTCAGCATGACATCTATTTTGGCATCAAAATTATATCCGCGGGCTCCGGCTAAAACGAGCTTAATATCTTGCCGTATTTCTGGCGGTAATTTAGCATAAGCTTCAATTAATGTGGGAATATTTTTTCTCGGCTGAAGAGTCCCGAGATACAAAATGAATTTATCCGGAAGATTATAGTGGGCTCGTATTTTTTTTGTTTCTTCTTTAGTTAATTTATTTTTTACGGCCGTTAAAAATTCATCCCCCACGGCGTTATGGATCCAGGTTATCTTTTTTGAATCAATTTTATAATAGTGGGCTATTTCGTCAGCGGTGAATTCAGAAACAGTAACAATCTTATCGGCGCGGTGCAAAGTTATCGGAACAAGAATTTTTAAAAAAAGTTTATCGAAAAATTTTATGAATTGCGGAAAGAAATTAAAAGAAATGTCGTGAAAAATAGTAATAATTTTTATTTTCTTAGAAATAAAAAACGGCGTGATGTATTGCGTGAGATATTTATCAATTGGATTTTTGTGCAAATATCTTGGCAGGGTCCAAAAATTCCAAACAAATTTATGCAATGGCTTAATACCAAAAACTGCCAAGGGAATTATTTGAAAATTCTTGCGCTTAGCAATTCCTAGTCGCCCAGAGATTTCATTTAGGATTTGCGGGTCCGTGATATCGCTAAATAATAGATAAGTATTTTTCCGGTCTATTTCGGCTAAATTTTTAGTTAAATTAAAAAAGACAACCTCATCTCCAGTTCTATGTTTGCCAATATTGCGAATATCAATACCAATTTTCATTGCAGTGTTTTATTGTTTTAAATTAGTTTTTGGCAGAGCGGACAGTATTCCGAAAAATAGCCATAACACACCTAACATAGCTCCCGCATTAAACAAGTTTGGAATAATTATACCAACCAGGGCTAAAATAATAAAGACACCCAGATATTTTCGATCATTTCGATTATAAATAAAGTTCTGGACGCCACAAATAAGAAAGTTTAGAAGCATCATGATAAAAGCAATGAAGCCCAATAAACCTGTACCTAGCCAGACTTCTAAAAATATGTTGCTTGAATTTAGCCCCGCCCCCCGTTCATCCTTGCCTAGAATAGCATTGATGTTGCTCCAGCCGATTCCAAAAAACCAATACTCCTTGATTTGCGCAATTGATTTTTGATATATCGTGCTGCGCAGATTTATATTGGGATCCGGCCGATAGATTTTATTGATAATGCTTCCGTTGGCTATTTCCTGTTCTTCCTCTTCCAGTCTGATGTGTTGGCAACTATAGCGCGTGTATTCACTTTCGTTGCTAACAACTGTTGGAATAATTATATCCATATTGCCTGGACAAGCAATCGTTATCTCTTGCAGTCCAGTTCCCGTGCTTTGGACGCGGTTAAATAATTGAAAAGTAGTAAAGTGAAAAAACAATATTAAACAAAGACTTACTATAAGTGCAGTCAAAATAAATATTTTATCTAAAATAGCTTCTCGCCAGTGCCATTTTGCCGGTTGCCAGCGCAATTCAGTCAGGACAAGAATTAGGAAAATAAAGGAAACTAAAAAAGCACCTACCCAAGCTGATCGGGCAACAGTTATAATCAGTAAAGTAAGATTGAGAGTCAAAATCGTAAAAAGCAAGGTTATTTTCAAAATTATATTCTCAGTCTTGTCTAATCCCCGGCTTTTAAGGTAGTACATTATTGAGTAGAGGCTCGCTAAGAAGAAAACACAAAACATCCCCAGCCAATCTGGTTCGGTAAATGTCGCATTTGGCCGGCCGGCCATTATTTCAAAAGCCTTGAGATTGTTGGCAAACCGCATGTTTTGCCAAACTCCATAAAAAGAGATTAAAATTCCGGAGCTGAAAAAAAACAAAGCAACTTCCTTAAGCGCAAGAATGTTTTTAAGAAATATTCGTACTAGAAAATATAGTCCAACAAAAGAAACAATTATTACTGATTGCTTGAATGCGTTTTTGGGAAATTCTGAAGTTAGCGCACTAGCAAATCCTGCTAGTGAAAAAATTAGTAGTAGCGCATCATTTAAGTTAAATTTAGGCAAGCGATATTCCGAATTTTTAGCTAACATCTTCACTAAAACAGCTATTATGGTTAACCCGCCAATGAATTGGTATGGTCGAATCATGATGCCAAAATTATTTGGAGCAATGTTTATATTCTCCAATGCGATTGTGCTGACAAATAACAAAAATCCCCACTTAGGTCGATAAATTACTAAAGCAAAACAAATAAGTGTATAGAAAATAAAATCACTGACATATTTCAAGGGCAAGATACCTAAATTAGAAAACACTATCAAAAAAATATTCAAAAACAAACTAGCGCCAAGCAAGTAGATTAATGGTTTATTGAGTTGTTGGAATAAATTTTTCATTCAATAATATTCAAAAAGCTTAGGGTGAATTTTTCCCAGGAGAATTTCTTTGCCCGCTCCTGCCCTCTTCGTTTTAATGCTTCACGCAGTTCGTTGTTTGTTAAAATATTTTTCATTGCCATAGCGGTATCACGAAAATTATACGGATCGCAATATAAAACGCTATCCCCGCCTACCTCTGGCAAAGAAGATTTTTTAGCCGTGACAACTGGCGTGCCTTGATTCATAGCTTCTAATATCGGCAAGCCAAAGCCTTCGTAGTGCGAAGGAAAAACAAACATGCTGGCGTTCTTATATAGACTCGGCAAATCATCTTGCGGAACAAATCCTAAAAGCCTCACTTCTGGAGTTAAGTTTAGTTCCTTGATTAACTCTTCAGCATCAAAGGCCAGAGAATTTCCGGGCATCAACTTTCCAGAAATAACTAATTTGGGAAAATTCGGAAGCGTATGATCGCGCCGATTTTTTTCTAAGAGAAAATTATAAGCCCGAATGACATCTTCGGTGTTTTTGCGCAACTCCAGTCCGCCTCCGTTATAAATGTAGCCAGGGGATAAATTATATTTAGCAAGAACAGCTCCTTCTTTTTGAATTGAAATTTCTTTTTTATAAATCTCATCCACATCCAAATATTCCACGTGGATTTTTTTTGGTTCTATTTTTAATTTGTAAATTAAATCTTTTTCAGTTCGAACTGAATTGGCAATTATCTTATCCGCTTCAATCATCGCTTGCTCAATTAACTCCCAATAAAGTTTTTTTCGGGAATTATTCAAATATTCAGGAAAAACATTTGGAATGATATCATGCACCAGCATTATATGCTGAACGGATTTTGGTAAAATAGTAGCGGACTGATAGAGGCTAAAAAAAACATCACAGTTGTCTGCCAAAACTTTTTTAGGCAAGAGATATCTTTCCCACCAAATTTTCCGCACTAAATCATCCCGGCGCCAAAACGGCAGAAAAACTCTTTTTTCAAAATTTTCCGGCAACTTAAAATCACTTGGCAAGTCCTCCTCCAAATATAAGATAAAAGTGTGTTTTGATTTTTGTTTAAAAAGCTCCTGAAGAAAGTTTACTGTTACTTGTCCAATCCCAGTACTAGATTTTCTTATAAACGAAGCGTTGATTCCGATTTTCATACCATGAAAGTATACCATAATTTGCCAAATTATTTAAATCATTTACAATAATGCTTATAATTAATGAAAAATTATTATGCAAAAAACTGAACAAAAACGAGAACAAAAGATATGTGTTATTGGCTTGGGCTATGTTGGCTTGCCATTAGCAGTTCGCTGTGTAGAAAAAGGCTATGAAACTTATGGATTAGAGATGGATCAAAAAAAAGTTGATTTGATTAATAAAGGTAAGAGTCCGATTGAAGAAAAATTTCTTGAAATTAATTTGCCCAAATATTGTCCTAAGGCAACAACGGAAGAAAAAATAATCAAACAGTGCGACATTGTTTTGGTTTGCGTCCCAACCCCAGTGGATGATTTATATATGCCGGATCTTAGCCCAGTTATCGGCGCTATTAATGCTGTTGTGCGAAATTTGAAAAAAGGCGCCTTGGTCGTCCTAGAATCAACGGTTAATCCTGGCGTGAGCGAAGAGGTTATAAAACCGATTTTTGAAGAAGCGGGATTTAAGATTGGCAAGGACGTTTTTGTTGCTCATTGTCCAGAAAGAATTAATCCAGGCGATGAAAAATGGAATGTTACCAATATTCCCCGCGTTGTTGGTTCATTTGATAAAAAAGGCTTGGACATCGCAGTTAAATTTTATGAAAGTATTGTGGACGGCGGAATTCGCCCAATGAAATCAATTCGCGAAGCGGAAGCAGTGAAAATTGTGGAAAATTCGTTCCGTGACATTAATATTGCTTTTGTAAATGAATTGGCCAAATCATTTGATAAGCTCGGCATCGACGTGAAGGATGTGATTATTGGTGCTTCCACCAAGCCATTCGCTTTCATGCCCCACTTCCCTTCTTGTGGCGTTGGCGGACATTGCATCCCAGTGGATCCATATTATTTGATTGAGCGCGCGAAAAAATCTGGCTTTGATCATAAATTTCTAAAAATTGCTCGCGAAATAAATAACTCCATGCCGGACTATACGGTTGAACTACTACAAGACGCTCTGAATGAAATTAAACTGCCGATGAAAGGCACAAATATTGGTGTCTTGGGAATTTCCTACAAATCCAACGTGGATGATGTGCGCGAATCGCCTTATTTTAAAATCAAAAAATATTTGCAAAATTATCATTCTAATATTATTTCTTTCGACCCGCATGTTTTGCGCCTATCTGATGTAAAGAATTTGGAAGCGATTCTAAAAAAATCCCAAGCGCTTATTATCACGACTGGACATCGCGAATTCAAAGAAATTGATCCCAAAATATTTAAAAAATTCGGAATAAAAGTTATTATTGATGGTGCCAATTGCCTTGACAAAGATGCTATCAAAAAATTAGGCATCATCTACAAAGGTGTTGGAAGATAAAAAGCGCCACTGAACCCAAGGATTCAGTGGCAACGAAGAGTGATACCTAAGGACCGTTATAGTTACGGCCGCCGTTTGACACGATGTGCCCCCGGGCTTGCGAACGAAGCTGTTCGCGAGATATACAGTATCAATCTTCGCATGGCAACATTATTATAAAAAACAGAAAACGTCAATCATAAAATTGCACTTTAAATTTCCCAAGCATTGCCTAAAAACCACAAAAAAGGTATAATACCAGTAAGGTATTGTGCCTTTTTTAATTATTTAACTTTGTTAATAAAAATGTTTAGTTTATTAAAATTGATCATCTGGATGGCCGGCATTCTAACAGTTGCTTATTTTGTTCTGGGTTATTTCGGCTATACGCTAAATATGAACTATTTCACAATGAGTAAAGAAGCTTGTCAGGAGAAACTGAAAACCTGCGCTAGTAATGCAATGCATCAAGGAATTGATAATGCTCAATGCGAAGTTAATTGCGTTGATCCTAATTTAATCATTAAAAAGAAGTAGATGAAACTGATTGTAAATGTTCCCGCCTATAATGAAGGCGCGTTAATTGGTAATACGATTAAAAAAATCAAGGAAAGTTTTGAGGCTGAATTTTATTCTAAAAAAGGGGCGGTAATTACAGAAAAACTTATTCAAGTTGTAGATGACGGTTCAACGGACGACACTGCGCAAAAATCCAAAGACGCTGGAGCGGACATTGTTATTTCCTATAAACCTAATCGACGCTTGGCATATTCTTTTAAACAAGCTGTAGAAAATTCTCTGAAGGAAGGCGCAGATTTGATGATAAATATTGACGCTGACGGACAATTCAATCCCTATGACATTCCTGAGTTATTAACTCCAATCCTGGACGGTAAAGCTGATATGGTCATTGCCAATCGATTTGGAGAAGTTAAGGCAAAAAACATTCCCTGGATTAGAAAAAATTTGAATAAATTCGCTGCTAGCATTATCGGTTTTTTTCTGAATTACAAAACAAACGATTTGACTTGTGGTTTTCGCGCACATAATCGCGAAACTCTTTTGCGCTTGAATTTGACTAATGTCCATTTCACCTACACCCAAGAAACTATTATCGATGCGATTGGGAAAAACCTGAAACTCTTTTGGGTTCCGATTGAAGTGACTTATTTTGATAATCGTGAGGCAAAAATCACTAAATCAATTTGGAAGTTTGTTAATAACTCTATGAAAATAATCCTAAAAGCAATTCGCGACATCCGACCAATGAAGTTCTTTGGCGTACCGGGATTATTCTTGATTTTTCTATCATTGATTTCTTTTGCAATTTTTCTCTGGAACTATTTTCCCGACTTCAATATTACTCGTTATCGAAATTATTTGATTTTCGGTATTGCCCTATTCCTAGTTGGTTTGCAATTTGTTGTCTTTGCTCTCATCGCCGACATGATCAAATCATCCCGACAGTTAACTGAGGAATTAATGTATCAATGGAAGAAAGATAAGTTTAGAAAATAATAACCTAAATGCAATATAAATATCAAGGCAAGAATTAGGATAAGTAAGATTGAGCAACTAATTCAATACACTATTTATGAAAATATTATTCATTTCTCATGCCTATCCCCCAACGGTTGGCGGAGTTGAAATTCAAAATTATGACCTTTCCGTCTGGTTGGGAAAAATCGCGGAGGTCAAAACGCTAGCCAATGGACGCGGTAAAAAGTTTTTGCCCCTCTGGATGCCCTATACGCTCTTAAAGTGCCTTTTTTTAGCCCCTAGATATGACGTTATCCTTCTTGGTAATGCCCTATTGGCGCATATGGGCTGGATTTTAAAGATAATTTACCGCAAACCGGTTGTTTCCGTTGTGCACGGGCTAGATTTAACTTTTTCCAATTGGATTTATCAGACTTTTTGGGTTGGATTTTTCGTTAAAAAGCTGGATAAATTAATCGCCGTTGGTAATGAAACTATCCGTGTGGCAGAAGAAAAAGGCATTGCCAAAGAAAAGCTTGTTTTCATTCCTAATGGCATTGATACTGGAAAATATAACAGCACTTTTCAAAAATCAGAATTAGAGGAATTGCTCCACGCAGATTTAGGCGGTAAAAAAACTATCCTCACCTCCGGAAGATTAGCCAAAAGAAAAGGCGTAGCTTGGTTTATTAATAATGTTATGCCTAAATTAGACAAGAGTATTGTCTATATCGTTGCTGGCGATGGAGCGGATAAAGAAAATATTCAAAGAGCTGTTCAAGAAAACAATTTAACAGAAAATGTCTATTTACTGGGTTATGTTACTGATGAAATTCGCGATATGCTTTTTCATACCTGCGACATCTTTGTCCAACCTAATATCAAGATTCCCGGCGATATGGAAGGCTTTGGCATCTCTGTTATTGAAGCAGCTTTCTGTGGCATACCAGTCATCGCTTCCCGTTTGGAGGGTCTGCAAGATGCAATTCAAGACAATCGCAATGGTTTCCTTGTGAATCCTGAAGATGCTGACGGCTATGTTGAGAAAATTAACCGCCTCTTGATTGATGATATATTTCGCAAAGAATTTGGTAAAATATCCAAGCAATTTGTGTTGGACAATTTTAGCTGGGAAATAGTTGCCACAAAATATCTAAGCGAATTGACGCAAGCAACATTTATTTAATTTTATTTTAAAAACAATGCTTTTTCTCCAAAATCAAACACTCTTCTATTTTTCAGTTATTGGTCTGCTTTTCATTCCAGGCTATTTTTTATTGTTGGCTATTTTTAAAAAAGATACGCACGCAATAAGTTCATTTGAAGGCTTTATTATTTCTTTCGGCCTAAGCTTGGTTGTACTTGATTTTATTTTTTTTCTATTCTCAAAATTAAATATTGCTCTTACTCGCCTAAGCACGCTTAGTGGTGTTATTGTATTTATCCTGATTTGCTTCGGACTATTCAAACTGCTTCCCAGCTCAGCTAAGCCAGTCCAAGAAAAACTTTTTAATTTTTCCAAAAAGGAATTCTTGCTCATTTTAGCTCTAATATTCCTAACGTTTTTCATTAAAATAACTTATCTTTCTGGAACTGTCCTGCCAACTTCAACTGATATGGGGCATCACATGTATTGGGCAGAATGGCTAACTAATAATCATGCTTTGCCAACATACGACGGCATGCCGGACTTTATTATCGGCGAACACATCTCTTTTGGCGCCGTTGCCTTAGTCAGTGGTTTAAGTTTTTTTTCAGCTTTTCCGCCAATGTTGCTTTTAATAATCAATATTTTCAGCATCTTAACAGTCTTTATTTTAGTACTACGAATCTTTAAAAACAAAGCGATTGCAATTTTATCCCTGTTTTTTTTGGGAGTTGTTTTCGCAATTTCTTCCCCGCAAGCTAAATTTGTCAGTGGCGGAGTGGTAGGCAATATTATCGGCAATCTATTGATGCCCTTGGCCTTTTATTTTTATTATCGCGCTTTCAGCTTTTATCAAGAGCGGGTATCTTTCGGCAATCAAGAGAAAAAATTTCTTGCGCTCGCTATATTCACCAGCTTCGGACTTTTCTATACGCATCACCTCACTTCATTCATCTTTTTATTTATTTTTGCTGGCCTACTAGCATTCTTCTTATTGACTAATTGGCGGGAAAGCAAGCAAATCTCTGGCTTAGCGATTAAAATGCTTTTCTCCCCCCAAGTCTTATCAGTGCTGGCCTTGAGCATTGTTTTCTTTTTTTTCATATTCACTCCGACATACATTAAAAACAGCGCTGTTGACACGGCTGTTGGCGCGCCGTCAAAAGCCACTCGCGAAGGTTTGTCTATAGCCACTTTAAAATCAATGATTGGCGAAGCACGCTTGTCGCTGGGATTTGTCGGGCTTATTTTATTATTAATCTACTATCAAAGGAAAAATTTTGGTTATGCAATTATGTTTGCCTGGGCGCTTATGATTTTTATTATGTCGTCTTTTCCGCGCCTGCTTTTCATTAACCTGCCTAGCGACCGTATTGGCAACTATCTTTCCTATCCCCTCGCCATTCTAAGCGCCTACGCGGTTTATTCAATTTTTGCTAATCTTAAGATAAAGAATAACAATCTTATCCAAACTAGTTTTTTGTTGCTGATTCTGTTTGCTTCTTTAAGTGGACTATCCGACTCCGCCACTTCAATTATTCACAGCAATGATGCGACTGAGCTAGTGCAAACATTCCATGCTTCCAAATATCTAGCTGCTAAAACAAACGACACGGATATTATCTTAAAGGATCACAACTATATTTCCGCTGACTCTTGGATGAAACTATTTTTTATGCGCGGTTATAAATATCCTGACTCACGTGGATATTTCAAGCGATATGAAGACCCAACTAAGCCCCGCGAAATGTGCACGCTCTATATGATTTCTAATCCAAATTCAACTGAAGCTAAAAATTGCTTCATTGAAACAAGCACGAGAATCATCATGGTTAACCCGCAATATGATTCAGCGCAATTTAAAAAGCTGGCTGATTTTAATCAAGTTTATTTAAGTGACAAAATCGCTATTTACTATAAAAATAATTAATATGCAACAAAAAATACTTATTCTATTTATCAGTCTTCTTTTGATATTAAGCTCGGCTTATTTATTTAATATCTCCGAAAAAAAACAAGATCTAGACGCTGAAAAGAATTGGTGGATAGTATATTTTCAAGAACCGATATCGAATGACCTTACCTTTTCGATTGAAAATCACACGCAAAACACTAGCTTCTCCTGGGAGGTTTTTTCTGAAAAAAACAAGATTGATTCTGGCAACGAAACAATTGAAGCTGGTAAGATTAAAAAAATAAACTACACTCCTAATGAAGGGCTCTATGGAAAAATAACCATCCAAGTGTCTGTTAATGGAGAATCCAAAGAAATATATAAAAATATAAATTAAATTATTTATGGCTGTAAAAAAAATACTCCTAATTACCCGCCCAATCGCCCCGCCCTGGGATGAAGCTTCAAAGAATTTTGCCTTCGGCCTGGCTAAGGACTTGGGCGCAAATGAAAATTTCGAACTCCATTTAATGACCAATGGGGTTATTTCTGACTTGCCGGATAAAGTTGTACAAGAACAAGCATACACGCATTCAGAAAATGATTTCAGGCTTTCTCAAAAAATCCGCTCACTCTTATTTCAATTTAAGAATCGGCGTAAATTCGACATCAATCACTATATCTTCACCCCAACCAAATTAAATTCATTCATCATAAAAAATTTCATACAAAATAAGCGCACAAAAACAATTCAAACCGTGGCGACTTTGCGGGAAGATATGTTTTCTGATGAAGAATTAAAAAATCTGATGTTTGCAGACTTAATCATCACCTATTCAGACTATGCCAAAGAAAAACTAGAAAAACTGGGAGTAAAAAATATCCAAAGAGTTTATCCAGGCATTAATCTAGAAAACTATAGCGCCAAAGATACGCGCCAACTTTACGAAAAATATACTGCCGAAGATTTTGTAATAAATTTTACCGGAGAATATATCCGCCTCGGGGCGATGGATTTAGTGGTTGATTCTTTTGTCGCAGTTGCCAAAAAAATTCCAAACGCTAAGCTATCAATGGCGGTGCGAGTCAAGAATGAAAAAGACACCAAAAAGAAAAAGGAAGTTATTGAAAAGCTCAAAAAAAATAACTTGCTGGAAAAAGTTGTTTTTCATGATGATGGAAAATTCAATATGGCTGACATTTATAATCTTTGCGACATCAGTCTTTTCCCAGTGCAAAACATGCGAGGAAAATTCGATGTGCCTTTGGTAGTTGTGGAAGCGATGGCCTGCGAAAAACCAGTTATTGTTTCTGATTTGCCGATTCTCAAAGAATTTGCGAATGAAAAAAATTCCGTTACAATTAAGCAAGGCGACGTTCAACAACTGTCCGATGCGATATTGGACCTCTATCAAAACAAGGATAAATGCAAAGAACTTGGAAAAAATGGAAGGAAGTTTTGCGAAGAAAATTTTGATATTAAAAAAGTCGCTTCCGTTTATGAAGAAATTTATAAAAAATTATAGCTAACACCATGAAAGAAGAAATAAAAAACGTATCTGAAGTTACCGCGCATCAATATGATTTTAAAACGGAAAAGATGTCTGTTTCAAGCCGTTTTTTTATGAGTGAAGATCTTTTGCCGGAGGAGCAAACTTTTTCCCAGGCCGAAGACATCGCCTCCAACAAAGATGTGCTTTTTCATCATACTGTCGCCATGCCAGATGTTTGCTCCAAACCTGGAAGAAAAAATGCCGCTGGAACAACAATTGTATCTGAGAAATATATTTTACCGCAAGTAAATGATTCCGATCCGAATTGCGGGATGCGCCTAGTTAAAACCAATCTGACTGAAGACAATATTTCCAAAGAAGAAATTCATAAGCTATTCCAAGAACTAATTTCCGTAGTGCCAACGAAAAAATTCGTCGGGACAACCGTACCCTTCAACACTGTGGTAGATATTTGCCGTCGCGGAACCGTGGCGGTTATGGAATATCTTGGCATTCAAACTAAAAATGAGTTAGCAAATTCCCAATATGGGGGGAATTTTTTCGGCAAAGAAATGGAACGGCAAGATATTTTTGATGCTATTCCAAAACTCTATCTGCATTTTGCTAAATTTCGTTTAGGCATTTTGGGAGCCGCTGGCAATCATTTCTTAGATCTACTGAAAGTAACTGATATCATTGATCCAGTCATTGCCGAAAAGTTTGGCGTAAAAAAAGGCCAATATCTTTTTATGGTGCACACTGGTTCAGGCATTCTGGGCCAATATACCATGTATTCTTATACCGCAAAAAAACGCGAACATCTATCACAAGCCATTATGGTGGCGCTTGGCCAATTGACTTTCAGCTCGAAAAAGAAAAAAACTTACCAAGCCATGCAAGAAATGATTAAGTTGCATATGTCGAGTGATGATTCCCTTCTGAAATATGAAGCTAATGGGCCAGATGGCGAACTCTATATGAATGCCCGAGCAGCCGCTTCCAATTTTGGTACCGCTAATCGCGCCGTGATTATCCATAATATTTCTGAAACAATCAAAAAAATATTAGGGCGTGATCCAGAAATGGATTTGATTTATGACCTGCCGCATATTTCAATCACTAAAGAAAATCATTTTAATACAGATGTCATGGTGCATCGCAACAACACTTCCCGCGCTTTTGGTCCTTCCAAGATGACTGACCATCCAATATACAAAGAAACAGGTGAACCGGTATTTATCCCCTCTTCCATGAGCACGGATGCCTACATCTGTGTCGGAACTGACCGCAATGCCGAAAGTTTTTACTCCGCTCCACATGGCACTGGCAAGGGCAAGAATATGACCGAAAAAAATATTGCCAATAAAGATGAGCTCTTTGCTAAGATGAAAGAAAAAGGTGTTAGACTTTACAATGCCCAGTCTTCCATTGTTATCAATCAAGACTCAGCGCGCTACAAAAATATTGACCAAGTCATTGCGGGGGTTGAAGCGAATGGTATCGCTCACGTGATTGCTAAAATGGAACCAGTAGCGGTGCTCATGTACTAAACCCCTTCGCTATTGACTAATTCGATTCTTTGTGCTACATTAAGAACAATGTTGTAGCCATCATTCATCGTTCCATTTCCATAAAACCATTTGACGGAGGGAAAAAAATGAAGAAAAAGCTCGCAATTATGTTCCTTGGTATCATCAGTATTGGAGTTACATTGGCTTCAACTGCCAGTGCAACGATTTTGAATTTCGAAAATTTTTATGATGGCCATGCGGATTATGGAAATATCCCGCCGGGATATGAAGGCTTTAACTGGGGCACAAACACGGCCGCTGGGTGGTACACCAAGAACATCGGTGACATTATGACTCTGACTGGCTCCAGCTTTGCAAGCGGAGTTATTGGGGACGTGGCCATGTATACCAACTTTGCCCGGCCCATCAGTATGTCCCGGCTAGACAATGCCAAGTTCGATTTCAACAGCGTGTACATCACCTCAGCCTGGAATTCAGTTTCGAAGGTGGCCATCAGTGGTTGGGATGGTGCAGAGGAAAAATATCACAGCAATCTCGAAGTGCTGAACGGCTCACCAACACTCTTTTCATTTGATTGGGCAGGCATTACCGGCCTGACGCTGACGCCAGTTTATGGCTATAGTCAGCAAATCATTTTCGACAACTTGTCGATAAACGAGCCAATTGGTAGCAGCGAGCCAGTTCCCGAACCAGCGACAATGCTCTTGATGGGAACAGGCATTGCCGGCCTTGCAGCCTCACAAAGAAAAAGACTGCCCAAGAAATAAAATATGGGTAAAATTGCCCACCACAAAAGCGGTTCATCTTTCACAGGTGACCCGCTTTTATAATTTAAAAAACCGCCATATGTATGTGGACATTACCTTTTTCCCTTGACTAATCGCGGTTTTTATACTATCGTAGGAACAATGTCTAGTAATTCAATCATTTTTACAAACCCCAAACAATCATGGAGGTAATATGAAATGAAAAAGAAGCTCGCAGTGATCTGGTTCCTTAGCATCAGTATTGTCAGTCTTGCACTTGCTTCAATAGCTAGTGCAACAACGATATTAAACTTTGAAGACTTGCGTCCAGTGGATGAGAACAGGAAGCATTACGAAGCGTATGGCTATATCCCGGACGATTACGCAGGATTTGATTGGGGCTACAACGGAGGCGCTGGCTGGATCACATCTCGAGCTAACCTAATAGGGCCTGGCTATGAAAATGGAACTATTGGGAAAGTTTCCTTATTCACTCGCTATGCTATGCCGATTAACCTGTCCAGCACAACCAAATTCAATTTGAAGTCCGCTTTTATAACTTCAGCTTGGAATCCTACTTCCCTGGTTGATATTACTGGCTGGGATGGATTGGAAAAAAAGTACCAAAAAGAAATCATGGTTGGCATTGAATTATCCGCACCGGTTTCATTCGATTGGAGCGGTCTGACTCGGGTAACATTTGCTCCGGCAATTGGAGATTGTTTCGGACATATCGTTCTAGATAATATCCATATCAATGAGCCAGTTCCAGAACCAGCAACATTGCTTTTGCTGGGCACAGGCATTGCCGGTCTCGTGGCTTCACGAAGAAAAAAAGCAACCAAACAATAGTTATGGGTAAATTACCCAGCACAAAAGCGGATCGCCTTTCACAGGTGACCCGCTTTTTTAATTTAAAACATACAAAAAAGCCAGAAAAAATGGTATACTACAAATATAACTATTCGCATTAAATTCATTATTACCTATGAAATTATTTACTATCTCCGGGATTGACGGCTCAGGAAAATCAACCCAGGTCATGCTGTTAAAAAATTATCTGGAATCGCACGGCAAAAAAGTTTTCTATTTTCATGCTATTGAATTCAGTTTTGCCAAAAAAATCAATAATTTCCGCTTGAAGTATTGTTTAATTTGTCGTTTTTTAAATAGCTGTAAAGTTAATAAAAATAGAAATGCTGACGGAGTGACAAAAGCTAATTTCTTGCAAATATTTCTGCGGCGAATATTTTTAATGATCGACATTCTTCGTTTCAAAAGCTTATACAGAAAATTAGCGAAAGAAGGTTATGACTTCATTCTGAGTGACCGCTATTTCTATGACACTGTAATTAATATTTATTTTCTTAGAAATTCCGCCAAAGAAATCCGTTGTGAAAAATTTATTCTTCAGCCGGATACTACTATTTATTTACAAATCGACCCGGAAATTATTATGCAACGCGAAAGAAAGCCCGAACAAGGACTAGAATATTTACAAAAAAAGAAAGCCTTTTTTGAGGAAAAAACCAAAAAACAAGCTTTTTGGACGATAATCAACGGCAATAAATCAAAAGAGGCTTTATTTGAGGAAATAAAAGCCAAAATTCAATAATTATGAGTAAAAGTATCGCAAAATCTGCTGTCTGGGTGACTATTTCAGAGATCTTCTTTAACTTATCTGGATTCATAATCCACAGTGCTCTGGGGCGATTTTTAGGGCCCACAGACTATGGTCGCTATGGATTAATCATTACGCTGACCACCACTGTCATAATCCTGATTGGTAATGGCATTCCAACCGCTATGGCTAAATATATCAGTGAATATTTCGAAACTGATGCCAAAATGGTTTTAGCCATTAAAAAACAAGCGGTTCTCACGCAAGCGCTTCTTGTCGGAGCAATAACGGCAATTTTCTATTTTTCCATTCCTTTAATTTCTAACGCCTTGGGCGATCCAACTCTCATTCCGCTTTTCCGAATTTCCACCCTCATCATCCCCGCTTTCGCTATGGCTTCTTTTTATTTCTCTTACTACACCGGGCTACATAAATTCAACTTACAAGCAACCTTAAAAAGCGTCCGCTCAGTTTTTCGCGTTTTATTTGTGGTGGGACTAGCCTTTATTTTTAACGCCAAGGGTCTTGGAGTAGAAGGCTCAATTGTCGGCTACATTCTTGCACCACTTTCAGTTTTTATGCTCGCCCTTTCAATTGATAAATTTAAAATCACCCCAGAATTGAGAGCGCGCGTTGCCCTGCAACCCAAAGAATATGCGCCAGTTTTTGCTTGGAAAAAACTAATGAATTATGCTTGGCAAATAATCATCTTTTTCTTGGCCTACGAACTTTTAATCAGCATTGATTTATACATGGTTAAAGGAATTCTATTGGATGACAAGCTGACGGGAATTTATAATGCCGCTCTGACCGTGGGTCGCATTCCCTATTATATTTTTTATGCCATGACAGTTTTTCTTTTGCCAATGATTTCCAAATCAACTTCAGAAAATAATCACCAAAAAACCAACGAGATTCTTTCTCAGTCTTTGCGTTTAATGTTAATTCTTTTAGTTCCGATGATTATACTAATGTCCGCCTTCGCCAAACCAATTCTCCTGGATTTCTATGGCAAAAACTATGTCGATGCCGCCCAAGCGATGGCAATCCTAGAATATGGGGTAGGATTTTTAACAATTTTTTATGTCCTTAGTTTTGCCATGAATGGCGCCGGGAAAACAAAAACTTCCATGCTTATAGCTACTTTTGGCGTCATTATGAACACCGTCTTAAACTATTTTTTCATCAAACAATATGGCATTATCGGTTCGGCCATTGCCACCTCTATCACCTCTTTCGTGATCATGCTGATGATTCTTTATTATCTGCATAAATATTTCACTGTCCTAATTCCCGTGCAACGACTATTAAAAATAATCTTCGCGGGGACGGTCCTATTTTTCACCACTAAGCTATTCTCTCAAGGTCCGATTGAATTCATCTTTTGGTCAATTTTACTTTTTACTTTCTATCTACTGATTCTATTCGGACTAAAAGAAATCACCAAAGTTGATTTGGTGATTTTCAAAAAACTTATTCTCAGGAAAAAGTAGTAGAAGTTGAAGAGGAGTTATCCGGCAATGAGCCAAGCGCTTAGAGATTAGTCATCCGAACTGCTATCATCAATAACATTCTGAGTCTCAATATTATTTCTTACGCCAAAAACATCTTTCCAAAAAAGTCTGTCGTTCGATCCGTCACTAGCTCTTTCTTTAAAATCAAGTGACGTGATTCTATTTGGAAAAAATATTTCATAAGCATTTATTTGCCCAGCATCTTCCATAGAAACTTTCTCGAATTTGATGCCAAATTCATCTTGCATTGAAAAAAGATCCTTATGCGATGGAATAATAATAAAAAATTGGGCATCAGGGTCAGTATTTGGAGTTGAGCTAAATGTTGCAAATTTTAAAGTTTGATCATTTTTTTGATTTAATAGATACCGGATTGGCTGTAGATGTTCAGACTTAACATAATAGTAGATTGTATTTTTACCCTTCCTTTGGGCATACATATAGTCCGCTACGGCTTGCAACTGCCCTCTTGTCACGCCATCCTTATTTTTTAAAATCAAAGTTCTTTCAATGTCTGTATCTTTAATTTGTGAATTTTTTTGCTCACCAAACCACGCCAATGTGCCAGTTACGTTCGCACCAAAAACAATAGCAAATAAACCCACGGTCAAATACATCGCTTTACTTGGAAACTTTTCTTGAAAGAAATCAAAAATCAAGCCAATCAAGATAAACGGCACAGCAAAAACTAAAATAAAAAATCTGGGACGTAATTGGAAAGAAACCGGAATTGTCAGAATAAAGAAAACTACTATCCAAATAAATAATAACGTCAAGAAATCTCTTCGCGTCCCCGCGTGTTCTTTTCGCATAGCACGGATAGCCAAAAAAAACGCACAAACAAACAATGCAATAGTGAATCCAGCCGGAATGCGACTATCTTCCAACTTTCCGACATTACAAAAAGAAGTTGTTATTAAACAATAATATTTTGTGTTCTCGATAAAATTATTACCAACTTTATTAAAAAAAGGCTTATCACTTGGTTTGGAACTCAAAGCTTGAACAAAATTTTGCGCATTCTCCCCTTTTTTCATTACATCACTAATAATGACCGGGGTATAAATAAAAGAAAAAACTGCCACAAACACTAGTGCGCGAATCGCAAATTTTTTTAAAAAATCCAAAGATAAAAGTGCCGTGCGCCTTTCTTTTTTCCAAAACTCACTACGAATCAAAATAAACAAACCAGAAACGCCAACAAGCACAAAAAAACCGAAGAAATGTAATTGTGATCCAATGGCAAGGGCCAGTGCCCAAAGCGCCAACCAACCCAACTTAGCCCTATTGTTTTCCGCATTTAAAGACTTTATTAAAGCGAGGAAAACTAGAATAACAAAAAACTGTAGTGGGTTCGGGTTCCAAGCAAAGCGTGAATATTCAATGATAATAAAGGAGAAGGCATACATCGCCGTTATTAATAAAGAAATGTGCTGAACGAAATACAGCCGCACGAAGAAATACAGTAGAATTATCGCCAAAATAGAAAAAAATAAATCCGGATAAGCAAATACTTCTGGATCGGTTGAATCAAAAATCACACCAGAAAGATATTGGAAATAATAATATGCCGGCCCAAGACGCAAAAAACCATTATCAACAGCGGTGGCACCAGCTCGTGGACCAAGCAATGGCAATGCAGATGGACCATCTTTTATCGCATGACCGATTAATTGCGCATCGCGTCCTTGATCCATCTTGAAATATTGCCAATCGTGGAAATTATAAAATCTTACAGCAAAAGCAGCAAAAACTATAATACTGAGAATTATACCAACAAAAAGTTTACTTCTTTTTTCTTCATTCATAATCAATTAGATACTTAATTATTTGCTTAATCCATTATACACCAGTGAAAAAACTTGGCTACTTGATCTTTAAGTTGAAAATTGAAAACTGACGATACATAACACAGTTTTCTATTTCATATTTTTTTGCAATTCTATCTTCCAATCTACACCATCCATTAGCATTTTTCAAATAAAACAAACGCGAGCCACTTTCCAGTTTTGTTTCCGCGCCCAATTCAATTAAGGCAATATCTGATTTTTGGGCAATATAGCGCAAGGAACGAAATGATTTAAAAAGATATCCGGCCTGAGCATCTATATGGGCTGTTTTTTCTCCCTCATTGTTGTTTTTTATAAAATTAGCTATAAAGTTTGCTTCTCCCAGGGTAAGATATTCAAAATCATTATTAATTTCCCTACCCCCAAATTGCAAATCATGAAAAACTGAATAATTTTTTTGTAAATTAAAGACAGAAATAACTGCAACTATCATAATTGCTAACCAGTGCTTATTTGTTTTCTTCCAGATGAAATCCAGCCAAAATCCCAACAAAATAAATGGGACAAATTCCAAAATCAGAAAGAAGCGCATTGATAATTCGTTCGCCCAAATAATAAAAAACAAAAATGTCACAACTACATATGAAGCGATTAATTTAGCCAGAAATTTTTTCCTAGGTTCATTTTCTTCTTTAAATTTGCGAAACATTAAATAATATCCTCCCAAAGAAAATATTATCGCTATAATCAAATAAACTACAAGTATTATCTTGTCATTCAATGGAACCTTTTTACTGTCTAGCTTATTAATATTTCTAACAATATCATTATATCCACATTCTTCCTCATTACTATAGGAAGTTAGGATGCCGTAATTAGCTCTAATGTGACAAGACACATTTAAAACGAAATTATCGCCAATATTAGTGTTACGAGAATTTTTATTCGTAATACCTGAAATAAATGCGGTCGTATTTAACCCGCCAGTTTTAATCTCACTAGTTATTTGCGGAGCATTAACTAAGATGGCTCCAGCTATCACTAGAATAAAGCAGGTTTTTGTTAAAAATTTACCCGCAAATAAATACCAAGCAAAGAGCAATGCGATGAGTGGTAAAATTATGAGGAGTGTTGTATGCAGTTGCACGCCAATTCCCATAGCAATACCCGCGACAACGGCCCACCAATTTTTTCTCTCTTCCTCTGCATTACTCAGACGATAAATCGCATAAATAAAGAGCATTACAAAAAATGGAGTGGAGTTTGGATTCCAAGCAAAACGAGAATATTTAATAACGAAATATGCTATAGAAAAAATCCAAGTCAAAGAAAGTGCAATTGTTTTGTTAAAATAAATTCTTGCCAACAAAAAAAATAGTGGGATTGAAAGAAGCGAAAATAATAAGTCCGGATAAGCCGCGCTAGTAGGACTTGCACCAAATATTTTAGCGGAAATTATTTGAAAATCATAGAAGGCCGATCCAAGCAGAAATTCAGTCCCTCCCGCCATTGGTCCAAGAAGTGGCCAAGAATGTTCTTGAATTGATTTTTCAACTAAGATAACATCCCGCGATTGATCCATATTGAAACGCAACCATTCGGAGAAATTGTAAGCCCGAAAAATAAAACCAACTATCACAATTACTCCCAGCACGATAATTGTTTTTTTGTTAAGTGAAATATTGCGTAAAAATCTAGACATATATCCAATGCGTTTAAAAATTATTCTGTCTTTCCGTCAAATAAATCCTTCAAAAAAACGCGATCCATTCTGCCAACATCGTCTAAAAATGATTCCTCTGTATCACCCTCGGAATCAGCACTTTCATTGCCAGCCTCTTCTCTACTATCGTTCTTATCACTTTCCTCAGAATCAAAAGATATTTCTTCAATCTCATCAATAGTATCAGTATATCGCACTTCAATATCTTTGCCATTACCACCTTTCTTGAATGGATTTTTTATTTTTACTATTTTTTGCCCATCTTTAATGTAAAAACGCGTAACAGCGACATCTCCAAATTGAACATACTTACTTTTCTGTAGAATTCCGCCAAATCGGTCTGTGATATCATTTTTTGCAAATCCAATCACGTAGAAGCAAGCGTCGGCATCCTCGCTGAATGACCCCCATTGAATGCTATATGGTCTTTTCTCACCTACATATTCCATAGCATAGTCATACAAACTGCGATAACTTTCTTTTGGTGGAACCATAACTATGCGACCTTTTTCACAATCCCCATGCATGAACTCAGCAGTTTTTTTCAAGTGCCACCATGACTCTCCTCCAACAGACTTTAGCAAGGATGATTTTCTATAAGTTGAAATTTTTTTCTGCGAATCAGAAATTTCCGTAAACCAAGTTTTCAGACCATAAGCGTTGGTAATAATAGGCACCAAAAGAACAATTCCCGCGACATAAGTTGCATATCTGAATTTAAACAACTGACGAAGAGCTTGCGCCAAAAATCCGACAAAAATAAAAGCCAAGGGAAGAATAACCAAAAAATGTCTTGGCTGAAGTTTTGAACCCAGCGGAAAATAAGTTATAAAATAAGAAAAAAACCACACAAAAACCAACCCAATAAAAAACTTTCTCTCGCGCCCATCTTCTTTTTTTAATAAAAAAATTCCCGCCACAAAAAACAACACCAAAACACTAATAAATTGGTTTATCGTTAACTTTGTCGCATCAACAATTCCAGCCAAAATAACTAAAAAATATTTTGAAAAAATAAAGGCATCTTTTTGCAATAGAGTCACCAAACTAGTTGTATCCGAGCCTTTCTGTCCAATTGATTTTAGAAAATTAAGCACATTATTCCCCCCGGTTTGAAAGTCACTTAGTATAGCCGGCAGATACAAAATCAGGCACACCAACAGTCCTATACCAAGATACTTGAACCATTGCTCCTTAATATTTTTGAAATAAATCTTTCGAATTAAAAAAACAAATGCTATAGCAATTGGCAAGCTCAGTAAACTCACGAAATGCAGTTGACCAACAATAGCATAGGACACCCCGATCAATACTGTCCACCAAAATTTCGCCTTTTCGTTATTTGCTTGAAAAAATTTATATACCGCATAAAAGAAAAGCAGATTAAAAAATGGCAAGGAATTTGGATTCCAAGCAAAGCGCGCATATTGAATTTCAAAAAAACAAACTGCATATCCAGCTGTTAGTAATATGGAATAATTCTTTGAAAAAAATTCTCGCAAAAAAAGAAAGAATAATGGGATTGAAAGAAAAGAAAAAAATAAGTCCGGATAGGCCATCACGGCCGGGCTATCAAGACTGAAAATTAAAGCCGCTAGATATTCAAAATAGTAAAAAATTGGACCGAGTCGCAAATATGTTCCGCCCGCCTTTGGTCCAAGGAGTGGCAACCAGCCTGGACCACCATCAATCGCTCGCGAAACCAAATTCAAATCGCGCGCCTGATCGGCTTGAAAAAACAATCCATCTTCAAGATTGTGTAATCGTAAAAATACACCCACAACAACTATGACTACAAGACAAATAATAACCCAGTGTTGTTTAATTTTACCAGAGAAACCCATACTTTTAAAATTATTTACTTATCTCCATATCTATCTTTAATATTGCCACATCATATATCTTTTTACAACTATCAACAGTACCATATTTATTCGCCACACCAATCTCACACTTCTTAGACATCTCATTGATTATATAAAACATTGGTAGTTTTTTATCAACAAGAGTGTTCTCATCCACTGGAATTATCTCAATCCCTTTATTGTTAGCAAAATATGAAACTCGATTAAAAAATCTTCCTAGATAAATTTTCTGTCCACTGATTTGAATTTTATCAACATTACCCGCTTCCTCAATTAAATAACTTGTAATTCTTTCCATCTGTTTAGCGGTCCCATCTGCCATGTTTCCTGGAATATTGCGTGAGTAGTCCTGAAAAGTTTTCCAAGAAAAAAATAAGTTACATACTACCAAAACTATTTCTACTATCAGCGCTAAATTTCTCATCCATAGTATTCCTTGTTCCAAAAGAAATTCCAGCCACAATCCTAAAAGAATAAACGGGGTAAATGCCAAAACAATGAAGTAACGTAAGCTAATTTCCGCCCCAAAAGGAACAAAAACGCTCAGTAAAGCCAGATTGAATAAAATCAAAATAATAAACTTTTTTTTTCTAAGAATATCTTTTTTTATTTTTCTATATAGCAAGAATAAACTACCTCCAGAAAAGATAATTACCGTCACAATTTTAACCACATAAAAAAACCAATCTGCAAAATCAGCGTTCCGTCTTTCAAGTCTTTTTAGATATTTATCAGCCAATGGAAAATCACAATCTTCTTGGCCAGTATATGGAACTAAAATTTTTACATTTGATTGTGCCTGGCAAGAAGCAATAAAGAGTGCATTTTTCCACAATGGATTTTGATCGTCTGATTTATCAACAAGCGCGTTTTTAAATTCCAAATAATTAGCCCCGCCCGTTCGTAGTTCACTTATTATTTGTGTGCCATTTAGCATTAGCGCAATAAATACAATCAGTGCAATATCTAAAGCGTTAATTCGTTTATTCTTAAATAGGTATATTGCCAATATCAAAGAAGCAAAAGGCATACCAAACAAAAGCAGTGTGTGCAGTTGCATGCTTATGCCAAGAGAAACTCCTGCTAAAATAAGCCAAATTGTCTTTTTATTTGCTTGTTCTCTCCATATTCTAAGTATTGAATAAATGAAAATCATGTCAAAAAATTGCGCCGAATTCGGATTCCAGGCAAATCTTGAATATTGAATAGTAAAAAAAGTTACAGCATATAAAGCCATTAACATTAGTGAAATATTTTTTTTGAAAAATTGTCTTGCTAGAAAATAAAATAGTGGAATAGCGGCGATACCAAAAATGAGATCTGGATAGGCCATCTTATCTGGAAAAGCTCCAAATATTTCCGCACTTACATATTGAAAATAATAAAAAACTGGACCGAGTTTAAATTGCGTGCCACCTGCTACTGGACCAAGCAATGGAACTGCTCCACTAATAACCATTTCTCGAATAATTTCTGCATCACGCGCCTGATCAGAATTGAATCGTAACCACTCCGAGAAACTATATGTTCGAAGAAAGATACCAATAACTAAAATAGCCATAAAAATCCAGGTAGATTTTGACATTTTACTAAAAGCTTTTTTATTTATGAATCCCATCTCTTATTTATTTATATTTACTACATTATAAACATAGATATTTCCAATCTTTTCATAATCATATAGTTCCCCAAACTTCGATCTACAGCTTATAAAAAAGGCTGGCGAGTCACTTGAGGATAAATATTTTTCCGTTGCAACTTTTATCGGACTAATCCCTCGTTTTTTTAATAAATATTCTAATGGATCGACTGCTACTAATAATTCCCTATATCCACCTATTTGGATATTTTTTTCCCCACCCGAGTCTTTCACAATATAATCAGCAACCGCTTCAACCTCACCTAGTGTTGTGAAATGAGACGAACAGGTTCTATTCTTTTCAAGTAAAACCTTAGCTTCAGATGAAATATCTATAAAATTAGAACTTACTAGTAGGATAAGAATAGCCACGATTAGAATAATAAACTTTTTAGAAAATTTTTCGTATACAACTTTTGCAACAAGCCCCAGCATGACAAAAGGTACAAAAAATACCGGAGTTAAATATCGCAAATCACTAAATTTTTCTACACTCAAAGGCACCATGATTAAAAAGTTTATTCCGGCATATAGAGCTATTAAACGAAGGAAAAACAACCCTTCTCTTTCTTTTTCTTTTCTACTACAATAAACCAAAAGAAAATAACTAATTCCAGAAAAAATAAGGCTCAGTAATAAAACACTCCAATAAGTCCAATTTTTTGTTATTTTTGAAATACCGCCATCGCTAATACTAGGCAAAAAATTTAAAATACCATAAGAGCAGTTATTACTCCCATATGACGACAAGAAGAAAGAATTGGCCTCTATATGACAGGCAATATCCTTTCCAAAAAGCGCAAACTTACTTTCACTAGCGCCCCCTCCTTGAGAAGAAAAATTCAGCAATCTTTTTGTATTGCCAAAATTAGTATTCACTTCGTTGACAATTTGACCGCCATTTAGGGTGATAAATATCAAGACTATTACAACCCATCGGCTAAATATTTTGGGATTATTTTTCATTGAAAATAGGAAGGAAAAAAAAGCTATAATGGAAAAAAGTAGCATCGTTATAGCATGTAACTGAAAGCCAATTCCCCAGGCAAACCCAAACACAGCTACCCAAAGCCAATGTGTTTTTTCATTAGCAACTAAAATTTTATGCAGAGAAAAAAGAAAAAGCAAAACAAAAAAAGGAATTAAATTTGAATTCCAAGCAAAACGTGAATAATGAATAAAATAAGAAGAAATGGCATATACCAATACTATTCCTAAAGATAGATTTCTGCGAAAATACACCCGCAAAAATAAATAAAACAAAGGTATCGACAATATCGAGAAAAATACATCAGGATAAGCCATCTTATCGGGATAGCTACCGAAAATTTTAGCGGAAATTATTTGAAAATAATAATAAGCAGGCCCTAAATGATAAAACATCTCCTTGCTGCTTCCAGAATTATACATATACGGACCTAGAAGTGGCCAAGCTGACTCGCCTGATACTACCCGATCAACTAAATATGAATCTCTCACTTGATCACCTCGAAACTCCATCCATTCATGCAAATTATATGTCCTCAAAAATGCACCTAAGCAAATAATAACTAGCAGTATCCACAAATGTCTTGGAAAAGACTTGATCTTGCTCCATAATAACATTCCCATATTATTGTATTTTTAATCAAAATTTAAAAATTGCTCTTTGATTATTATACCAGTAATAATTCAAGCTGGGAATACATTTATTTATCAAATTTACATTAGCCATACTTAATTATATAATAATAGATGTGCATTACATTTAATTAAGCCGACGCTTCATGAGCAGAAAAACAGTTCATATTCTAATAATTATTATTGTTATATTTAGCAATCTTTTTTTTGGCTTGCCAAGAATTTCACAATACACCGCTGTGGATGAAACGCTTTGGTCTTATGATCGGGTGCCAAAATTCTGGCGGAGCGTTGCTGATGGAAATTGGCGTGGGACAAATCTTTGCGACAAGCCTGGAATAACACTAGCAATCATTTCTGGCGCAGGATTGCCTTTTATACCCGATCTACGGAAATATGAAAATTTGCGCTTTCAGCCAAAAACAGCAGAACAATTAGCCATGATTGAAAAAATTTATTTTTCTCTTCGCCTCCCCGTCTATTTGTTTGCCCTTGCCTCATTGTTTGCCTTCTATTTCCTACTCAAAAGACTTCTTTCGGCAGAAATCGCCCTTTTGACTGTTATTTTCATAGGACTCTCCCCTATTCTTTTAGGCATATCCCTTATTGTTAATACTGATGCAATTCTTTGGATTTTGATGCCATTGTCCCTAATTAGCTTCTTAATATACCAAAAGGAAAATAACCGCAGATTTTTATATCTAGCCTCCATCATCCTAGGATTAGGGATTTTGGACAAATTTGTGGCCAATTTTTTAATTCCATTTTTTTTAATTTTAATATTTACAAAATATATTTTAGATGTTTATAAAAATAATTCAGAAAAGACCGAGTATCTTAAAAACTCAATGCGCGACTATTTAATTTTAATTGCAATTGCGTTAGTAACTATATTTATTTCTTACCCATCTGCCTGGGTCAAGCCCAAGGAGCTCTTAAATACCACGATTTACAGCCAAGCATTTGTGAAAATTTGGCCATTAATGCTTAGTGTTTTATCAATTATTTTGGCTGACATTTTCCTTCTGCAAAGTATCTTTTCTAGAAAAATTTGTGATTTTTTTTCAAAACACAAGCTACTACTAATTAGACTCCTATCCGCAATAGTTATAAGCATGATTGCCTTCGTCCTGCTAAATATCTATTCCGGAACACAATTTTATGATTTTGAAAAAACTCTCTCAGCTCCAAAAACTAGTAACTTTTTTAAAAATTTTTTTTCGGCTTTCTTCCCGTTATTATTCAGTCTGACTCCCTTGGTTTTACTAATGTTTTTATTTTCTCTTGCATTAGTAATAAAAATTAAAAATACGGAAATTATAAAAAATAATAATTTACTGCATATTTTTATATTTAACTTATTTATCTTCATATATTATCTTGCAAATTCAATCTCAATCACAGGCTCAACAGTCAGATATCAAATTGTTAATTACCCCATTGCGTCAATCATTGCTGCTATTGGGCTATATGAACTGACAAAAAAATACTTCATCGGCATTAAATTTTATTTTCTTGTAGCTTTTGTTCTCACGCTATCTATTATTTCTCTAGCGCAAACAACGCCATTTTTCCTAGCTTATTCTTCAAAATTATTGCCTAAAAAGTTTATAACAAATTTGAAAGACATGGGCGATGGAAGCTGGGAGGTTTCTCAGTATCTAAATAAATTGCCCAATGCTAATCAATTATATATTTGGTCTGACAAAAAACAGATTTGTGAAAAGTTTATCGGAAAATGCAATTCCAGTTCCAATAAAAAAAATATGGGAAATTCTAAATTTGATTATTTAATTTCATCAAGAAGTGGAACAACTGACAGAGTGCCAAAAAATAAGAGCACTGCTATAAGAATAGGTGCGGATATTATTGATGGACGAAAACTTTATTCACCAAGTGAGTTCTATGATTTCAAAATAAGCATTGATAACCGAGAAAGCGACTTCATTAAAGTCGTCAACCCAGCAACAATACCTGCAAATTAATTTTTATCAACTTACTTTATATGAAAATTGAAGGCAAAATCGTAACTATTTTAATTTTTGTCAGCATCATAGCCTCTAGTCTATATTTTGGACTCCCAAGACTAAAGAATTTTTCCGGAGTAGATGAGCCGTATTGGTCTTATGATAGAGTTCCAAAATTTTGGAAAGCCGTCAGAAACATGGAATGGAAAAAAACTAATATTTGCGACAAACCAGGTATACCACTAGCAATTATCTCTGGCGCTGGACTACCATTTGTCAGCGAAAATCCAAAGGATCTGCAAAAACTTCGCTATGAAGCAAGACCGCCAAAACAACTTGAAGCAATAGCCAGTCTCTATTTCCATCTCCGGCTTCCTATATTCATTTTTACATTGTCTATGCTTCCTATTTTTTATTTTCTTATTAGAAAATTATTAGGAACTGAAATAGCCAGGCTTGCAATTATATTCATCGGGTTATCCCCTATTTTGCTCGGGATTTCACTTATAATAAATTCGGACGCAATGCTTTGGATTTTTACAGCGCTTTCCACCTTAAGTTTGTTTGTATTTTTCAAAAATAACGAGAAAAAATACCTGATTTTATCCGGATTTTTACTTGGCCTTTCCGTTATCACTAAGTATGTGGCTAATGTCCTCTTTGTTTATTTTTTCCTGCTTTTTCTACTGGAATACATCTTATATGCTCATAGAAATAATGAGATTGGGAAATACCTAAAACACACGCTTCTTAATTATTCAATCCTTTTTGCAACTGCTATTGCAACTGCTTTTGTCTTTTTTCCAGCAACTTGGGTAGATCTGTCAGTTCTTGTGGATGCCACCATCGGAAATGTGGTTTTTACCTCAACGTGGCCTCTTTTTATCGGGGTCATTAGCCTTTTAGCTGTAGATACCTTAATTTTCAAGACAAAATTTTCAAGCCATTTATTTAACTTTTTAATTAAACATAAACACGTACTGATGAAAACCGTAAGTATAATTTTTTTACTTCTGATTGCAATTGTATTTCTTCACATATTTTTTAAAGTTAATGTTTTCGACATTCAAGGAATGATCGCCGCTCCCAAGGGTATTGGTCAAGACTTAGACACTAGAGATCCTCGATTAGAAACACTCATATCCTCATCAGGAGAAACTGGATTGTTAAATATCTCTAAAAAATACATTGGAGCAATACTAGCCGACTTATTTAGTCTCACTTTTAGCATCTCACCAATTATTCTCCTTGCCATTTTATTCGCAGTTATTAATATTATCCGTAAAAAAGAAATAGAGCGCAATTCTATAACTGCTTTGTATATAATAATTTTTATTTTTATTTTTTATCTTGGCTCAACTGTTAACAATGTAATCGCCACTGTTAGATATCAAATTATGATATACCCATTGGTTTTTGTTTTAGCCGCTATTGGCGCTAAACAATTTATGGAAATAAAAAAAATAAAGAAATTAGTGCCTACCACTGCCCTCTACGCAATTATTATCTTAACTCTTATCTTTAGCCTTTTTTCCATAAAGCCACATTTCCTAGCTTATTCATCAGAAATTTTACCAAAAGGTATGATTGTTAATCTCAAAGGCATGGGTGAAGGTAGCTTTGAAGTTACGAACTATCTTAATAGCCTTCCAAATGTACGTAATATTATTATTTGGACAGATAAGAATACTGTTTGTGAAAGATTTGCGGGAATTTGTTATACAGATTTTAATCCGAAGACACAGCTCAAAAAAATTGATTATTTCGTAGTTTCAAAAGACCGCGAATTAAGAACACTAAAGTTAGTCCCACTTGAGCTAAAAAAGGCTTATAAAAGTGTAGATCCAGTTTTTGAGGTTATAATAGGCAATAACCCAAACAACTTTGTAAAAGTCGTAAAAGGTGAAGGGATAAGAAAAGTTAATTAGCAAGAAAAATTATATATAGACTGGTATTTTTTCCTTTATGTTGTATAATTACACTAATCAATACCAGGCTTTTTTCATCAATTATTAAGCAAAAAGCAACATGAATAAGAAATTTATCACCACTATTTTAATTTTTATCAGCATTGTCGCTTCAAGCCTATATTTCGGCTTGCCTCGGCTAAAAAACTTCTCCGGCGTGGATGAACCCTATTGGTCCTATGACCGCGTACCAAAGTTTTGGGAAAGCGTGGCCAAGCAAAAATGGCGCAGTACCAATATTTGTGATAAGCCTGGTATTCCTTTAGCTATCGTTTCTGGGGCAGGCTTGCCTTTCATTCAAGACCCGAGAGATTATCAGGATTTACGGCAAAGTCCAAAAACAGTTGAAGAAGTTGCGATAATTCGCGATGCCTATTATCATTTGCGCTTGCCCGTCTTTCTTTTCACCTTATTTAGCTTGCCCCTCTTTTATTTCTTAATTAAAAAACTCCTAGGGAAAACTACTGCCCGCTTTGCAACAATTTTCATCGGTTTCTCCCCTGTTCTTCTGGGAATTTCTTTGATTGTTAATTCCGATGCCATACTTTGGATTTTAACCGCACTCTCTACTCTTAGTCTTTTTGTTTTTCTGAAAAAAGATGAAAAAAAATATCTCATTCTTTCGGGATTTTTCCTCGGCCTTTCCGTTATCACCAAATATGTCGCCAACATTCTCTTTGTCTACTTTTTCTTTATTTTCCTCTTGGAATATATTCTGCACGCCCACAAAAGCATGGAATTAAAAAAATATCTTCCTCAAGCCCTTATTAATTACCTGATTCTTTTTGGAACTGCCATGGCTACTGCCTTTTTATTCTTCCCAGCCACTTGGGTGAAATTTTCCGTTCTTATCAACGCCACTATTGGCAACGCTGTTTTTTCCTCCACTTGGCCAATCTTTGTCGCCATCATTGGACTACTAGCGTTAGACATTCTAGTGCTTAAGGAAAAAATCTCCACCCCAGTATTTAATTTTTTCATTAGATATAAAGAAATTTTAGTAAAAGTTGTTGGAGGAATTTTTCTTGCTCTTTCAGCCTTTGTTTTTCTGCACGTCTACACAAACATCAGCATTATTGACCTGGAAGCGATTATTGCCTCACCCAAAGGTATTGGCGATGGCAGTGTTGTGCAAAAATATCTTGGGGCAATTTCCGGTGATTTATATAGCCTATTTTTCAGCATCTCACCGCTTGTTTTATTCTTTATTCTCTTCTCTGTTTTTAAAATTTTCAAAAAACAAGAATTGAAGCGCGATTCAATCACGGCAATCTATATTATTATTTTTATTCTAATCTTCTACCTTGGTTCGGCCGTTAATGAAGTTGTGACCACTGTCCGCTATCAAATCATGACCTATCCTCTCGTCTTTGTTTTGGCGGCTATTGGTGCCAAGCAATTTATGAAAACAGAAAAAATTAAAACCCTCATTCCGATGTACGGGGCGTATTTAATCTTCATTCCCTTGTTGCTTCTGAGCCTTATTTTCATCAAGCCACACTTTCTTGCCTACGCCTCTGAACTTTTGCCCAAAGATAAAATTGTTAATCTAAAAGGCATGGGCGAAGGCAGTGTTGAAGCGGCCTATTATCTCAATACTCTTCCCGGAGCACATGAAATGACGATTTGGGCGGACAAGGGAGCGGTGTGCGAAGCTTTTGTTGGTAAATGTTTTATTGATTTTAAAAACAAAACTTTCAAAGAAAACACTATTAGCTATTATGTCGTATCGACTGATCGAAAATCACGCAGTCTAAAAATGTCTAATGGCAGTGTTGGCTCAGCCAATTTCACTGAACTATATTCCTCCACTGCAAAACCAGCCTTTGAAGTTATTATCGGTGGACGAGAAGTGAACTTTGTTAAAGTTATCAAAGCCAACTAAGATAATTTTCTAGCTATCAAAAAAGAGCGCTTCAGGGATTCCCTAAAACGCTCCTTTGCAAGAAAACACTTCTTGCTTTTATTGCTCTCCGCGACCAATGCCGACATAACGGATGCCCCGTTCACGCATCTCTACGAGGTCATACAGGTTACGCCCGTCGAAAATAGATGGCGTCAACAGCAGCTCCTTAACCCGGCTGAAATCCGGTGAACGAAATGATCGATCTTCATTTGTGACAATCAGTGCATGCGCTCCTTCCAAAGCACTATACATGTCTAAGGAATATTTTAGCATTGGCGCGTCTGCGAAATGCGCCCGTGTCGCCTCCATGGCCAATGCGTCAAATGCGACAACTTTAGCGCCATGATCCAACAAAGTCTCAATCAACGCTATTGATGAGGATGCACGAATGTCATCCGTCCCTGCTTTAAAGGCTAGCCCCCAAACCGCAAATGTCTTGCCAGTCAAATCTCTTCCGAAAAGACACATGACTTTTTCGGCCATAAGCTTTTGCTGAAAGGCATTTAGCTTTTCCGGTGCCTCAAGCATTGCAATTACTTCCGCGGGCAGATTTCCATCCCGCGCTTGGCAAATCAAAGACTGGACATCTTTGCCAAAACAAGATCCGCCATACCCTAAACCAGAATACAAAAATTCCGGTCCGATTCGCGGATCACTGCCAACAGCTTCGCGGACACTCTCAACATCTACGCCCCACGAATCACAGAGATTAGCAAAAGCATTCATGCCAGAGATTTTCAGAGTCAACATAAAATTGGCAGCATACTTTGACGCTTCAGCGGCCTCATTTGTCATCTCCAAAAAACGCGATTGTTCATTTTTTCGACAAAAGGGTTTATACAGAAGATACATCGCCTTCATGGCTATTGGATCATCCGTACCAACAATCACCCGCGCTGGCTCCATCGCATCCTTAATTGCCCGACCTTCAGCCAAAAACTCTGGATTGCTCACAACACTAAATTTGAAACCAACCATATTTGATAGTGCCACCTCCTTTTCGATTATAGTGCGAACTTTTTTGGCCGTGCCAACAGGCACAGTCGATTTTACCACGATAATGACGCCGTTTTTGGTAATATTTTGTCCAATTTCCTTGGCCGCTTGCTCAAGAAATGATAAGTTTGCCCGCCCGTCAACGTCCATCGGAGTTCCCACGGCAATAAAAATCATTTCCGCATCGAAAAGAACATCCATCGTGGACATAAATGAAATGGTCTTATCCCCAATCGCCTTTTTCAGCATTGGTTCCAATCCGTTTTCTTGGATTGTCGGAATTCCTCGATTAAGCTTATTAACCTTATCAACATCGCTTTCGACGCCAATAACATTATTACCCATTTCCGCAAAACAAGCCGCGGTCACGAGTCCAACATATCCACCTGCTCCAACAACTGCAATCTTTCTTGCAAACATAGGTACGCTCCTTTTCCAAAGATTCTAGGCTAAATTGCCTGATAAAATACACGAATTCATAACGAACTACTGCCCCAACAGTGTAGTATGCCTGCTCTGTGCAGTCAAGAGCAACTATTTAAATATAACAAAAAACTACCCCAGGCTATTAACTTAGAATGACTTTTAATCTTCTTAAAAAATACTTGTTGCAAATTTAATCTTCAAACTACAATCGCGACCAAGATGCATTTTTTATTAAGCAGTATGCTTATTCCTGCCGATCGACTTATATTCAAAACCAAGTTCTTTCATTTTTTTCGGGTCATACATTAGACGTCCATCGAAAATAAAAGGATGTTTAAGCCGCTTCTTGATTTCCGTAAAATTAGGTGTTCTGTACTCTTTCCATTCCGTAACAATCAATAAGCCATCAGACTCAGTTAAGGCATCATACTTATCGTCGAAATATTCGATATGCTTGCTTTCTCCAAAATATTCAGGCAATTTAGCCATACTCATTGCTTCCGGATCGTGTGCCTGAATTTTTGCGCCCTGCTCAATCAGACTGTTAATAATGTCGATCGCAGATGACTCTCTCATGTCATCGGTTCCAGCCTTGAAAGCCAATCCCCAAACTGTGAAAATCTTTCCAGTCAAATCCTGCCCGAAATGCGAAGCAACCATGCTTGATAAAACACGTTTCTGCTTTCTGTTCGTTTCCAATGTTTGCTCGAACATTTGCGCGTCGTAGCCATGATCTTTAGCGATTTTAATTATGGCATGCACATCCTTCGGGAAACAACTGCCTCCAAACCCAGGCCCAGCGTACATAAACGACTCACCGATGCGCGGATCAGCCCCCATCGCCCTCCGAACCTGATCAAAATCAGCACCTACGCAAGCACAAATATTAGCTAGCTCATTATTAACGGAAATTTTAGCTGCTAGAAAACTATTCGAAGCATACTTCACCGTTTCCGCCGTAATCGGATCCATAGCATAAAATCTACCCTCCCGTCGCATAAATGGCGCATACAATTCCCGCATCGTTTCAATAACCTGCAAATCATCCGCGCCAATAACTACTCGACTCGGCTCCATAAAATCCTTAACTGCCGTGCCTTGCGCCAAAAATTCCGGATTGCTGATGACATGGAAGGAAATATCTTTACCACGCTTTTCAAGCTCTTCTTTAATTGTCTTTTCAACCATTTTAGCTGTGCCAACTGGTACTGTTGATTTATCCACTACAATCAGCGAGTGGTCCATCATCTGTCCAATCGAGTGCGCCACTGAAATCACATGACTCAAATCTGCACCGCCATCTTCATTAGGTGGTGTACCGACTGCGATAAAAATGATATCGCTAGCAGACAACGCACCTTGTAAATCAGTTGTAAACTGCAAAGTTTTATTTTGCAAATTTTTTTTCACCAATTCAGTCAAGCCTTTTTCATGTAACGGCACCAAACCAGCTGAGAATTGCGCCACCTTTTCTGGGTTATTATCTACACAAATAACATCATTACCCATTTCCGCCAAGCAAGCGCCTGTTACTGAACCCACATAACCCGTACCAACTACTCCGATTTTCATATTTTTATATATTCGTTAATTAATTGCACGAAAAATAAGTTAATCTTGATGTCTTAAGGAAAAAAATTTCTCCATAACATCTTCAAACTTAGTATTAGGAAATATCTTTTCCACATAACGCTGAATAACAGCATATTGCCTAGCTACCTTTATCTTATGCTGTTTCTCTCTCTCGCTTCCAGGCAAAAAATTAACATTCCAGTTTAAAGGCGTGTGTCTACCAATCATGCCCCAACGAAATTCATCACCATGCTTTCCCATCAATCTAGCCATGGCATGAAAATCCTCCATGCCAGCCATTAACACATCTCCATATTCCACAGTCTTTACCGTTTCTTTAGTGACACCATCACATTCATCCGAAAATCCTCCCGCTTCAATAAGCGTATCTGAATGCCACAAGCAAGCTGTATTTTGGCCAACATTCCACTGAGGTCTTTCCCACCACAATTTCCTCATAAATCCAACCACGGAAAGATTTCTTTCGCGGGCGAAGTTTATAGCTGAAATTATTTTATAACCGTCAATTTCAATTTCCGGAGACAAACACAGAATCCACTCACATTCATTTCCAGCAATAGCGATTCCCTTATTTAGTGCCACTCCGCTTCCTGGATTAGGACCCCAAACATCACTAATATGAGTAATGATGGTTCTTTCTTTTATTTCGTCAGGAAAAGCTTCACGCAAATGTTTAATTGTCGGCGTCAAATCTTCCCTAATCATTTTTTCCGCTAAGGAACTACCTGCTTCACCATTAGTGACGATGATTATAGAATTTATGATGTCCTTATGACGCAGAAGATTTCTGATTGGCTTCGCAACTCTTTCTTGAAAAAAATCAACATCGAATGAATCCTCATCAGCTCCGGCTTGAAAACTGCGCATTATCACATTGACCTTTATTATTTCATCAGTGGGTTTCAATAAATCATTCATGTTATTAATTTTAATAAATTTGTTTATGTTGTTCAATTATATCCCACTACTAAATATAAGTAAAATTGCCATTTGCGTCAATTTTGGGAATGATGATGTTTTTTTGATTGATTTATGCCACTGCAAAAATCACTTAGTTGGGAATTTTTTAACTTTCTCTTTATAAAAATTAGCATGGATAGAGGCAATCCTATCAGCATCACAAAGGATCCCGACTCTTTTACGAGCTTCCATGCCTATATTTTCAGCTTTTTCGCGATTCATTTTTTCTAATCGCCCAACAAGCGAGTCCAGATCATTCGAATCATACAAGATGCCGCTGACATCATCCTTAATCAAGTCTTTCATGCCGGAAATATTCTTTGGCACGATAGGACAAAGTCCGGTAGCCATTGCTTCCATAAGGGCATTGGACATTCCTTCATCCTGGCTGGCCATAATAAAGCAATCAGCCGCCTTTAAATAACCCTGTATTTTTCTGTTATCCACTTTTCCGACCCAGATAATATTCTCCGAGGCTTTTTTTAATTTTTTTATCAACGGCCGTATCTCGGGATGGCTTTCGTAACCGATCATCAGCAGTTTTATTTTTTTTCTTCTTTTCTCAAGTTTTTTAAAGATTTTAACTATTTTATCAATATTTTTTTGTGCCGCAAATCTTCCGATATAAACAAAAACTAATTCATTTGAAGGACCAAGTTGCTTCTTCAAATCCGGATTGCTAATATTTCGCTTTCGGGAAAAATTTCGCATGTCTATTAAATTCGGACAATAAAATAAATGGCTTTTTTTAAACCCGAATTTCAAAGCCCTTTTTTCAATTTCACGGGAAATGCAATGAATGGACAAAAATTTCGCATATTTTTCTGATAATAAAAATTTCTTCGCGTGTTTTATTAGGTCGAATTGATTTGCGACCGTTGCCTTAGCTATAATTGGCTTTTCATATCCAAAGAGTTTTTCATATAAATCAGGGTGTGCCAATAAGCCCAGAGTATTTAAATAAATAATGTCCGGGTTGCCGGCAATTTCCAGCTTATCTACCAATGTTCGAGTAGCAATTTCATACCATCGCTTGCCATTTGTATGTGAAAACAAAACAGCTTCCGGAGAACTGACACATAATATTTTTTTGTTTATTTTGTCTTTGCCTGGCACCAAATCGGAGTTATTGTTGATGCACATAGTCATTACTGTCGAATTTATTTTTTTCTTTGGCAGGCTTCGAATCAAACGATCCAAGGAAATTTCAGCTCCTCCGATGAACTTGAATTTTGGTGAAAGATAGCAAATATTAATGGGGTTATCCATATTTTTATAATTAGCAATTTTGATTAATTAACAACTTGAATTAAATTTTCAGACAACAAAAAAATCGCCCTTGTTAGCGATTAAATATTTACCTTATGGTTTAATCACTACATACGATTTGCTCAAGCAGTGGCATCCAGCGACTGTTGAGGATTATGTAATTATTAATTTACAACATTGCTAGTATACATCATTTTATAGATTTGTCAAGAACGCTGACAAGGCTGAATAGTAATAACCCCGGCATTTGAAACAATCTAATCTTTGTGCTATAAATAAAGATATGTTAAACAAATTCCATTACATTTCAGCCAGAAATAAGATTGGCGCAATTATCCGCACAACCGATTCTGCTAATCGGTTCGAAATCATTCGCTCAGCAATCGATAATCTATTGCGGATCGATGAAATCAGTCTGATTTTCATCATGATTTATCAGCCAGGAGAAAACAGCGAACTGCGCAAAAAACTGATTGGAAATTATGGCATGGAAAAAAAGCGCATCGAATTCATTAATGTTAGCTCTGGAAATTTCTATAGCGATCTTTTGAACTTTGCCGTCAAAGAACAAACCCGGCGTGGCATCGACTATTCCCTGAGCGTTTCACCAGAAGCTTTTGAATACATTTCCGCAGAAAATTTCACTAAGATTTTAGATTCCATCAAAAACGGTGCTTTAGCGGTCGGCTTGAAAATCAATGAATATTTAGAACTCATGGAGCAAGGCTATTTCAGCAACGCTTTCGCCATCTATCGCAACGCCGCCATCAACTTCGCCGATATCTGGGACATCCAGAGTGCGCTCAAGAATGAAAATGCTGATGCAATTAATTTCGGTATGGAAGAGCTCTATGCTATCAAGCGTCTTTTAGAAGTCTATGGTTCAGGCAGTGTCGAAATTCTCACTCCCCTTAATGGCAAAATGACCTATGCTAATGATGCGGAATCCTCCGAATGGAAAGACCGAGTGTTAACATCCAAAATGGAACGGCTCCAAAAAATGCAATCCATGTTAAACATTGATCCAGAGGAACTCAAGAAAATGATCATCTGGAACTAGCCATCTTTGCCATCAATTAAGCCAAATTCTCACTTCAACAAACGAACCATTGACAAATCCACCGAAATGGTGTAGATTATATTGTTGGCTCGTTCACAATGAAATTTTTCACTGCGCAATGTAATAGTCGCTCTCAGAATGGAGAAAACCAACTGTAACGACTAATAGTGCCACTAAAAACTAAGCAACTTTCATCCAAAAAAAGAGGAGATCCTATGAACGCCAAAGAGAGAGAAAATGTTGGATACAGAGAAGTGACTGCGATTCCATTAGGAAAATGGCTTGCGGGGCAAGGCTACTATATTAAAGACGAAGACCTTTTTGAACGTCGTAGCCTTCAGATTCAAAAGGAGGAGGATACAAGCAATGCAACAACGCCATTTCTTGTCAGAATAAAATTTCGCAGTCGCGCACGCCAGTTCATATATTTTGGAGAAGTAAATTTTTCTAAGGATGCTTGGACAATCAAAGTGCGAGGGCGCGAACACGTTTCGCAAATGATGAAATTAGCGGAAGACATTGCTAATGAATTTTCCGTTAAAATTTCAGTAATCCTCATAAGCGAATTGCCTTGATCTGTTCTGCTTCAAGAATGACATTACCGAGCCCCTCGCGAGATATTTATCGCTTGGGGTTCTATTTTTTTAAATCAACCTTTTGTAAAATTTTACTCATACAATCCCCAATCAAGAATTTATACCTATCTTAAAGGATATTTAACCCTTTTTTATTGTCCTCAGTCAAAAAATAAAGTATACTAAATTATATGATTGGAATAGCATTATCTTTGTTAGTAGCCGTGCTTGCGTCAATCCATGACTCGGCAATAAATAAATCAGCGAAAAATGCGGATGAATATATCGTCGCCCTAGCGATGGTGATGTTCAGCATTCCGGTAATTCTAATAGCGTTGCTGTGGACAGGAATCCCCCCAGTAAACAAATATTTCTGGATAGCGGTCGCATTGAAAACTCCTTTGATGAGCCTAGCTCTTCTTTTCCGCGCGAAAGCCCATCAAAGATCCGAGCAATCGCTGATCGTCCCGATGTTGTGCTTCACACCGGTCTTTGTAATGTTGCTCGCGCCAATATTCTTACATCAAACTATCAAGCCTCTTGGAATTTTTGGGGTTTTGATCTTAGTCGTGGGTGTATATGTCATGAGAATAACGGAAAAAAGCAAGGGATTCTTTGAGCCATTCAAGGCACTTTTTCGTGATACCGGCGTCCGATACATGCTCCTCGTCGCTTTTATTTGGGGCTTTACCGCCACGCTGGATGGTGTCGGCGTAATCAACGCAGGTGGAATAAGCAGTGACATTTTTCAATCTTTCCGAGCAGGCGCATATTGGCTGATTTGGACCCAATCACTGTCCGTACTTGCTTTTATTTTAGTCATACTGGCACAAAAAAAGAAGCGATCACCCCAAAATTATAACCTCAAAACCCTGATTCCTATCGGCATAACCAACGGCCTCGCAGAACTTGTTCAAATGTGCGCTATGGGATTGATTGCGGCCGTGTATGTCAATTCAATCAAGCGACTCTCTATTATCTTCTCCATCCTAATTGGGCATTACTATTTCAAGGAAAAAGGCATTCGAGAAAGAATGTATGGCGCTAGCTTAATGATTATCGGTTTTATTTTAATAATCTTGTCAAAATAAGGTTTTTACCCCGAATCAAGCCAAATTTACGCATAAAAAAACAACCGCTTGACAAATCCACCAAAATGGTGTAGACTATACTATTGGTTCATTAACAATTACATAATCCTCAACAGTCGCTGGATGCCACTGTTTGAGCAAATCGTATGTAGTGGTTAATACAAAATATCTTAGAGTAAATTAATCGCAACAGAAGCGGTTTTTTTGTTGCCAAAAATCAACATTACTACAAGAAGGAGGTATGCGAGATGATATCTTAGTTGTAATTTCGGTTTATTTTTTCAACAGCATTGCAGAAGTTATTCCATTTCAAGTAACAAACAACTGCTCCGGACATTCCGTCTCGGAGCGCAACCCCAGAAAACAGGAGAAAGAACATGGAATCACCAAAAAACCGCATTAAAGAATTGACCATCGTGACACGCTTTTTCAATAATCGGCCTGACAGTACGCCAGACAAAATTATTGATTTCGCCAAACGCTATTCACAAATGGCTGGAAAAGTCATCATCGCCATCAATGGCGCTGATGACCTGTCTGGTTCAAAATCAGCGCTTGAAGCTTTGGGCATTGACAACCTAATAATTATCGATGTCTGTCCGTGGGGCAAGTTCGTCTTTCCGATGAATGCCCTTGTGTCCGCAAGCGCACTGCAGAATCCCAATAGCATCATGCTTTCACTGTCAGTGGAAGTTATGATTGAATTAGAGTCCATCACGGCCATATTGGCCCATATGGATGATTCAACCTTAGTGACCGGAGCATTATTCCCAGATCATGAATTCCATCCCAGTGAAATCGTCCAAGGAAATGGCATAACCACACCTTGGAACACCGCCGCAGCCTGGAACTTGCAGAAACTTTCTTTGGTTGGATTTCCATTAGCCGGAGATGCGCTGTTTGACCCAACCAGAAAAGGAGCTGGAGTTGAAGAAGTCACGGCTATTGCTCTCATGCAGAAATTGTTTTCCGGATGCGACGCCAAGTTAGTTGCAGTCCCTGGCATTGCCTGGCAAAACGACTTTAGCGACAATCTGAAGCGATTGGAAGCTCATCGAGTAAAGATGGCCTCTAAAATTCAACGTCCGGCTGAGCAACTCGCTCGCCTCGGAATTCCGGCACCGATAATTCAACACATCGCCGGCAATTAACCACAACAAATTGCGCATCGTCCTGAAAAACAATGCACCAAAAGAGTAATATTCAAGAACGAAAAACGTTCAAAACTTAAACCCACCCGGGCTTTGGAACCTCGGGTGGCTTTTTTTATTCTTAAAAAATTTATTTTTACAATAAAACTAGTTCTCGATAATCTCTTTAATAGAATAGTTCATACGGCCTTGGTTCTTGTAATAATTCTTAATCATAATGTCGGCTAAAAGACCGGAAATAAAAAGCTGGATGCCAACTAGAATCATAAACACGCCAATCAGTGGCCAAATTTTTTCCGCCAACTCAGTTCTGAAAAATATTTTTTCTACTGCCATCCAAAGAAGAATTGCTGAGCCAACCACCGAAGCGATGATTCCTGCGCCACCAAACAAATGCAATGGCCGGCTAGAATATTTTCGCCAAAACCACACTGAAACCATGTCAACCAGTCCCTTGATTGACCGACGCCAGTTATATTTCGTCACCCCATGTGTGCGAGCATGATGAGAAACTTTCACTTCCCCAACCCGAAAACCTTGCAGTTCTAAAATTGCCGGAATAAAGCGATGCATCTCGCCAAATAAATCCACATCTTCAAAGCACTCGCCTTTGTAGGCTTTTAAACTGCAACCGCTATCATGAATCGTGTCGTTAATGAAAAACTTGCGCAACAGATTGGCGGTTCTTGAAAAAAATCTTTTTGAAAAAGTGTCTTTTCTATGAAATCTCCACCCCGAAACAACATCGTAACCTTTTTCCATTTCTTCTAAAAGCAATGGAATGTCCTTAGGATCATTTTGCAAATCTCCATCCATAGTGACAATCACTTTTCCTTTGGCGTTTTTGAAACCAGCATCAAAGGCCGCGGTTTGCCCAAAGTTTTTTCTAAAATTAATCAACTTCAAAGGTTGCAATCCCTCACAATCTTTTACTGTGCCATCCTTTGAGCCATCATTCACGAAAATAATTTCAAAACTTTTCCCTAACCCCAAACACGCTTCCTTGATTTTGCGGTGAAGTTCTTTCACATTCCCCTCTTCATTGTAAAGCGGTACGACGACCGAGATGTCCTTTTTTTCTTCCATGTTCATACATATTAATAATAAATCCCCATTACCTCTTAATTTTAATAAAAATTTGCCTTTTTGGCAAACCCTTTGAGCTGGAAATAATCTGAAAAACTGCTATACTAGAAAAAATAGTAAGTTTACCTAAAACAAATGACCCAACAAAATAAACACCAAAAAACATTTGCAATCGCGCTTGCCAGCGGATTTTTGTTGCTGGCTTTTTTTGCAACCGAAAAAAGTAAAGCGCCCTTTTCTCTGATTAATGCTTTATATGCCCAAACAGTCGACGAAGTAGCGACGGATGATTATGATTTCTACCAAAAATATACTCTCTACCAAAAATACCAAAACAAAGAGAAATATGGCAAGTATAAAAAATATTCTCGTGCCAAGGATAAATATGGTTTTGCCAGCGCCCAGAAGAAAGCTTCCGCTAAAAAAGCCTATGAGAACTACAAAAAATATAAAAAAAGTCCCAGCAAATATCCGCAATATGCCGAACTTAAAAGCCTAGCCAGCAAATATAGCAAATACAAAAAGAATGTTACGCCTTATGGAAAATATAGCGACTACAAACGTTACAAAAAATATGATAAGAAAGAATATGACAACGGAAAAAAATATGGTGGCGCAGAATATAAAGCTGGCTATAACCGCTACACCGCCAACCAAAAAGTAGCCCAAGCTACTATTGGCGAAGCTGATTTAGGGGCTGGAATTCTTGGAACCGACGGACTTGCACTTGGACCATGGATTTCCATTGGGTTGGTAAACTATTCCCGTGGAGATTTGCAAGGCAGTTCTTTTGATGTGTTAGCAATCAATGGCACAACTGGTCTTCCAATTGACTATTTAATCAAAGATTCCGCCGGCACGACTTTGGCAACAATCACTGCCAACACAACCACGAGAGTTAAATATGTAGCGAATCAAGTTTTCCGCGTCTACAATTCCGTTCCGCAAGATTTGTCCGTGGCCAATGACGTGCTTTTTGAACCAGCTGATCCAACCCTTGCTAATGATGCTGTTTTTGATTTCAATCGCCCATCATCTACGTATGATAAGTATCGCGGAAAATTAAAACTCCACTACTATACTGGCGACAATTCCATTTGGGCGATTAATTACGTACCGCTAGAGCAATATGTTTGGGGAATGGGAGAAATCGCCGGCACCGGACCAAGCGAACACAATGAAGTTATGACCACCGCTTTCCGCACTTATGGTTATTGGAAAATTAAATTCAGCACCAAATATTCCGCTCAAGGATTTAAGGTCAATGCTACTCCCGGCAATCAACTCTACTATGGCTACGATTGGGAAACCGCGCATCCCAACATTGCTATTGGCGCTAAAGCGACACGTAGCAACATCGTGATGTATCTCCTTGGGGGAACAAATGAAATTGCTTTGACTCCCTATTCATCTTGGACAGATGGACGTACCAGAAGCTTTGAAGAACGCTGGGGCTCAACTGACTATCCATGGTGCTCTTCTGTTGCCGATTCTTATGGGAAGCATGCCAGCAAATCTACTGCCACCCTAGAAGCGGAAGGTAATCACATGGTCGGTCTTTCAGCTAATGGCTCCCTAAAGCTAGCCGGAGCTGATTATTCTTGGAATTCCGATAATATTTTGAAATACTATTTCCACAATATCAATATTCATTCCGCTTACTAATCCAAAAAATTCTAAAAAACATGCTAACTAAATCTAAAATTTTTCTTCTCCTCTATATTGCTATTTTTTCTGCCCTGGTTTATTACGCTTTTCCTATTATCCAAGAGCGGTATTTCCCCAGCGCACCAAAAGCAACCCAGGAAAGCAACTCCCCGACTGAAAACATTCAAACCACAGACATGACGCCAAATCAATTTGATTCAACGCCGGAAACGCCAACCTCCCTACCACCCGATGAAACTCCAGAAAAAATCGACACTTCCCTGACGAAAGTAACGCAAAAGGATTGTGATAACAACTGCAAAAATTTCGATATTGCCGATGAAAAAAAATATTGCCAGGAATTTTGCGGACTTAACGCGCCAGCTAAAACAACAATGCCTTCATCCGACTGTGAAAAATTAGAAGATTTAGAAAAAGATTATTGCCTAAAAGATTTAGCGGTGAAAAAAAGCGACTTAAAAATTTGCACTTCTATTGAAGACACCAGCATCAAAAAAAGCTGCCAAAATAGAATCAATGAAGATTTGTTGGATGCCAGCTTTGGCCAGACACTTGAATAAATAAAATTTTCGCACTAAAAAACAGGATTAGCGTCACAGCGCCAATCCTGTTTTAATCCTCCTCTTCTGAGGTGTAAATATCATGATATGTCCCGCTTCTCCAACCAAGATCCATATCTAGCCGGAGAGGGACGGAAAAACTTCCGGCTTGCTTTTTAAGGCAAACATGCAAATACGCAATAAATCTAATACTAAAATTAAAATTATCAATGCACGAATTAATTTTAACTAGCATGTCCTGATAAAACATCTCGTAAGAGCTTAGCTTGCCAAAAATCACCCATTCAGAACACTTTGACTCAAGAAAAGATAGCAACAGCCCTCTAGCATGCGCATTGCCGTTTTGGGATAATTTTATCAAGGAGTCGATTATTCTATCGCGAATAAGTACTTCTTCCCTCGTCATTACTGCAACAAGAACATACAAATTTTCCTTATCCGCTCCTAGTGCCTCCCAAGTTTCTTGCTCGGAAAAATATTCCCTGTAAATTATTTTTAGCTTTACCGCTAATTTGTCCTTGCGAAAGCCCACTAGCCACCTTCCTTGCCATTTTTCCGGTAAGGCCAAAATAATTCTTTGCCAATCCGGTTTTCCGTTGGCCCGAACATTTCGCACGATTCGCTTATACAAAGCCCGATCATTCTCACCTATCCATTCTTTGGTTAGAAATTCCGGTTGCTTTTCTTTCACCAACTTCAATAAATCAGCCACGAGTTGTCGAAAAACAAAGTCATCCCCTTTCCATCTTTTCTGCCATTTCTTTGGTAAAGCAAACAATACCCGCTTCCAATCAACTGCATCGCCAGCACGAACATGTGCAACAATCATTTTGTACAAATTTTTGTGGTTTTTAATTATCCACACCTTTGAAAATATCTCTGGATTCTTTTCTTCCAATAAATCAAAGAGGTCTTGAATTATTCCGCAAAAAACATCATCCGCAAAACACCGGCGCCATTTTTTTGGCAAAGCCGCAATAACCCTTTCTCGATCCGTCTTTCCTTCCTTTAAAATATTGCCGTCAAAATACCGGATTACTCTCCATACCTTTTTTCTTAACCAGTGCCAAGAAAAAATAATCGGCCTTTCCCCTTCTAAACAAGCAACAACCTCTTCTATCGCACCAGAAAAATTCCTCACCACCACAACTCTTTTTCTCTCTTTCATCACATATTCCTCCAGTGTATGCTTCTTTGATTAGTAGATCATAAAAATCCTCTGACCCTAAATTGTTAAATAACTTTTTCCATTGGTTTTTTATTATCCCGAAAATATAACTCCTTGTCAACAGTGAGTATAGTTGTCTTTTCACTATATTTTTGATACACTTTAGTAGATTTAAAAACAAATATTCAATATGCCCTTCCATAAAAAAATTATTCAACTTTTACATTTTCTCATTATTAAAAAAACTGATAGCGGACTCTTACAATTTTTTCGCTATCTCATTGCCGGCGGATCAGCCAGCGCTGCTGATTTTCTAATGCTTTTTGTTTTCTATAAAACTCTCGGCCTCAACTATTTAATTGCCGCTGCCCTGGGATTTTTAGTTGGCGTGCTTACAAATTACACGATCAACGTCTTGATTGTTTTTGAAAGCGGAGGCAAGAAAAAAACCGAATTCTCGATCTTTGCCTTGATTGGCATTGGTGGCCTTCTTTGGACAGAACTCATTCTCTGGATTCTGCATGACCATTTCAGCATGCCAGTAATGCTGGCCAAGCTATTTTGCTTTGTTCTGGTGCTAAATTGGAATTTTTTTATGCGGAAAAAATTTGTTTTCAAAAAGACGAAATTAGTGGTTTAGAATGGAAATTCAGATTGAAAACAAATATTACTCCGCTTATTTTTAAAACTCTTTTCTATCAAAGATTGCGCTTATCTAAGGCAAAAAGTCATAATATTGATTAAAATTACTTTGGAAAAAGAGAAAAATAAGAATATCTGGGAATAGCCATTGACAAAATGTCAAAAATGTGCTATTCTCCAAGGTATTTGTTTCTTAACAATTGCCTAAAACAATTCAAAACTACGTGTTCTTGTTTTACAACAAAAACACAAAAACATGACCTCAAAGGGGGAGGCTATGAAAAAAAGAATAATCGCAGTACTGCTGGCAATGGCAATGGCGCTTGCTCTGGGTTTTCCAGTCGCAAGCATGGCATTAACAACGGAACTCATTCATGTTAAATGGAGCTATTCCGGTTCCGCAGTAAGCTACACGCTCTATCAAGAAGGAAGCGTGGCCCATGTTTGGCTCGGCGCCTTCTATGAGGGTGACGCAACTGTTGATTTAATTGACGGGGAAAATTTGTTCACCTTAACCGGCACAGATGATGTGAATACCGAAAGTCCACAATCAACGCCCTATTCCCTAACCTATCCACCACCAATTCATACTGTTTCAATTAGCGCTGGTTCAGGAGGAACAGTGCTACCAATTGGAAACACACCAGTTACACATAACAATGACCTGGAAGTATTTGCTACTCCGGACGCAGGACACCATGTCGCAAGTGCGATTTACAACGATGGTGTTGAAGGCCTGAGTTTGGTAATAACCGATCCACTCGTAGTTCCATCTGTTATAACTGACGGATCACTATCGATTGCCTTCGCAATCGACACATTCAGCATAACGCTTTCAGCTGGAACTGGTGGAAACATTTCCGGACCCACTACGGTGGATTTTGGAAGCACTCCCACCTATCTGATCACACCGCCCGTTGGCAGTCATGTTTCTGATGTGCTAATCGATGGTGAATCAGTTGGCGCAGTAGGATCATACACCTTCCCAACTGGTGTTTCCGCAAACCACACAATTTCTGCTTCGTTTGCAATTAATACTTACGTCATTACTGCTTCGGCAGGAGCAAACGGGAGTATTACCCCAAGCGGAAAGAAAACACTGAATTATGGTGGTAGTCAAGCATACAACATCACACCGGGTGTCGGATATCATATCAACACTCTTTCTGTTAATGGAAGTCCGGTTTCAGTTAATACAAAGCAATTTGGAATAGGATTATTCAAGCCAGGAACAACGACTTTTTCATTACAGACTGCCACCGGCACCACAACAACAGTGCTCGGAACAGCCACTGATTTGCCGATTGCTGGCGATTGGGATGGAGATGGAGTGACTGACATTGGATATTTTAGACCAAGCACAGCAACATTCTATCAAAAGACTGCTGCTGGAATTACTACAATTCAATTTGGCGTATCCACA
>Ga0172380_10000379_pt1 | contig 89638 bp, 65 predicted proteins | sample Leawe162metaG_FD_119747 | JGI IMG/M metagenome (GOLD analysis project Ga0172380, IMG submission 119747) | Leachate microbial communities from a municipal landfill in Southern Ontario, Canada - Leachate well 162 metaG | ecosystem: Engineered > Solid waste > Landfill > Unclassified | place... | reverse complement strand
GCATCAGGAGGGGGCGGCGGCCGGTGTCCGTCCCCAGGCGCGCCATGGCATTTGAACTCCTCTTTCTGTTCATCGGTGAGTACGGTCTGCAGCTTCGCAAAGAAATCGTCCCTGGCCATATGGGGATCCTTCTGCAAGACCTGAAACTGTTCCCGGTTCAGCCCATAGCGCGCCAGGATCTCCTCCTCCCGCTGGGCGGACTCCTCCATGAAGGCGCGGACCGTGATGCTCTGCTCCTCCGTCAAATCAAGCTCATGCTGCAGGCGCTCCAGTATCCGTTCCGGAGTTAAAGGTCCTTCCGGGCGGAAACCGGCCCGGGCAAAAACGCTCATGATCAGTAAAGCTGCGACGACCGTAAAACCCCACATCAATCTTTCAGTCATTTTTTTTGTTTTCATGGAAACCTCCCCAATAAAGATGAATCATTATCTGCCTGTGACCGCAACCTACACCAGGCATGAGATTCCTGCCGTTAAGCTACTGTTAACCCATGTAAAGATTTGTAAGGGCGTTTCCGGGAAAATCTGGGCAAAAAAACAAATTTTGCCGCTTGACTAAATTTGATCATACGGATAAATTAGGTCGCAAGATCAAATTTCAACATCCCATATAACAGAGATCATGGCAACCTACGAAACCAGTTTAAAAACCAGGGAAGCATTGATTAACGCCGCGGGTCAGCTGGCGGCGGAGAAGGGATTCGCCTCCGTGTCCACCCGGGCCATCGCCGACCTGGCCAAGGAAAATGTCGGCAGCATCCACTACCACTTCGGCAGCAAGGAAAAGCTGTTTAAGGCCATGGTGCAGACCGTGGTGCAGGTATGGAAGGACAATCCGGTCAGCGAACTGCTCAAACAGTATGACACGGATACCCCCCAGGGGCAGGCCCAGGCCATCCGCGCCATTGTGCACCGCAATATCGCGCTGCTCTTTGGACGGGAATTACCAATCTGGCACTGCCGGGTTATTTTCCAGGTCGTGCACAAAAAAGGCCCACTACGGGAGATATTTAAAAATGAACTGATCACACCATCGCATAACACCATAAAAACATTGTTAAAACGCATCAACCCGGCCATTGACGACAAGGAAGCCTTTCTGCGCATTTTGACCATGAATACGCCGGTATTTTTCCATGCTGACCGCATGGATTTCATCCTGGAATCCCTGGGGGAGAAGCGTTACAGCGCCGAATATCTGCAGAAACTGGAAGAGGTCATTGTGCTGCAGACACAGCTGTCGCTTGGTCTCCCGCCCAGCTGACCGGGCAGAAATACATTTACAATTCTTTACGGTAAGCCATACCGCGGGAAGATATAGTGGCATCGTCTGGAGCATTCGTAAAAAATCTGTTTTTTTACTACAGAGCACACTGAGATCACAGAGAACATTTTTATTACAGTTAATTAACTCTGCGGGCTCTGCGCGCTCGAGATAATCTTATTTGAGGCATATCAATTCATGAAAACGACTGAAAAAATCAAACTGATCGCCCTGGCGGGAGTTCTGGCCGGCCTACTCATGATGACCGGTTGCGGACAACAATCCACCGCCAACGCGCCGCCGGCAGCCGGCAGCCCCCCCCCTGAGGTCGGGGTGGTGACCGTGACCCCCGAACCCGTCACTTTGACCACGGAGCTGTCCGGCCGCACCGCGCCCCACCTGATTGCCGAGGTGCGGCCCCAGGTGGGCGGCATCGTCCAGCAGCGCCTGTTCACCGAGGGTTCCGACGTGCGGGCCGGGCAGTTGCTCTACCAGATCGACCCCGCCCTTTACCGGGCCGACTACGCCAGCGTCAAGGCGGCCCTGGCCAGGGCCGAAGCCAATCTCGCGCCGGTCCGGCTCAGGGCCGAACGGTATGGGGAGCTGGTAAAAATTAATGCGGTCAGCCAGCAGGACTATGATGATACCCAGGCGGCGCTCAAGCAGGCCGAGGCGGAGATCGCAGCCGCCAGGGCGGCCCTGGAGATTGCCCGCATCAACCTGGACTATACCAGCGTCAAGGCGCCGATTTCCGGCCGCATCGGCCGCTCGTCAGTCACCACCGGCGCCCTGGTCACCGCCAGCCAGACCGAACCCCTGGCCACCATCCAGCAGTTCGATTCCATGTACGTGGATATCACCCAATCCACCGCCGACCTGCTGCGCATGAAACAGAACCTGGCCAGCGGCCTGCTGCAGGACGGCGGGGAAGCACAGACCAGGGTCAAGCTGCTGCTGGAGGACGGCACCCCCTACCCCCTTGACGGGATTTTGAAATTCTCCGAGGTCACCGTGGACCAGAGCACCGGCTCCGTCACCCTGCGCGCCATCTTCCCCAATCCGCAGCTGCTGCTGCTACCGGGCATGTTCGTCCGCGCCATTGTGACCGAGGGGATGAACGAGCAGGCGATTCTGGTGCCCCAGCGGGGGGTCACCCGTAATCCTGCCGGCAACGCCATGGTCATGGTGGTGGGGGCGGAAGAGAAGGTGGAACCACGGGTCATCAAGGTGGCCCAAACGGTTGGCGACAGCTGGCTGGTCAGCGAAGGCCTGCAGGCGGGCGAACGGGTTATCCTGGAAGGGATCCAGAAGGCCCGTCCCGGCACGGCGGTCAAGGCGGTGCCGTTCGGAGCAAAGCCGGAAACAGCTCCCGTCGCGGCAAAATAGGTGGAGAGGTGGATAGGTGTTTAGTCTGCAGGTATTTAAGTACAGACTAAAAGACTAAACACCTGAACAGCTAAACCGCTAAACCGCTTCAGACTAATAGACTAAACAGCTAAACCGCTTCTGTACGCAAGGAGACTTTTCATGCCCCGTTTTTTCATTAATCGCCCCATCTTTGCCTGGGTAATCGCCATCATGGTCATGCTGGCCGGCCTGCTGGCCATCAAGACCCTGCCGGTCTCCCAGTATCCGCCGATTGCCCCGCCGCAGATCACCATCAACGCCATGTATCCCGGCGCCTCGGCCCAGACGGTGCAGGATACCGTGACCCAGGTCATCGAACAGAAGCTGAACGGCATCGACAACCTGATCTACATGTCCTCCACCAGCGACTCGGCCGGCGCCGTGGCCATTAACCTGACCTTCAAGGCCGGTACGGACCCGAACATCGCCCAGGTGCAGGTGCAGAACAAACTGCAGCTTGCCACCCCGCTCCTGCCGCAGGTCGTGCAGAAACAAGGAATTTCGGTGGTCAAATCCACCAAGAACTTTCTGATCATTGTGGGACTCGTCTCCGAGGACGGCTCCATGGGCCGTTACGAATTGACCGACTACATGGTGGCCAATATCCAGGACATCATCAGCCGGGTGGAAGGGGTCGGCGAGGTGCAGATCTTCGGCTCCCAGAACGCCATGCGCATCTGGCTCAATCCGGACAAGCTGAACAACTTTCACCTGACCCCCAATGACGTGACCGCGGCCCTGCTGGCGCAAAACGCCCAGGTCTCGGCCGGCCAGTTTGGCGGCAGCCCCGCCGTTCACGGACAGCAGTTGAATGCCACCATCACGGCCCGCACCCTGCTCCAGACCCCGGATCAGTTCAATGACATCATCCTGCGCACCAACAGCGACGGTTCCACGGTGAGGCTCAGGGATGTGGCCGAAGCCAAAATCGGCACCGAGAACTACGACGTCGAGGCACGCTACAAAGGAAAACCCCTGGGCGGCATGGCGATTCGGCTGGCCGCCGGCGCCAACGCCCTGGACACGGGTGACCGGATCAAGGCCAAGATGGTGGAGCTGTCGAAATATTTCCCCCCAGGCATGGAGGTGGTCTATCCCTACGACACCACCCCCTTTGTCAAGATCTCCATCGAAGAGGTGGTGCAGACCCTGATTGAGGCGGTCTGCCTGGTCTTTATCATCATGTTCCTGTTCCTGCAGAATATCCGGGCCACCCTGATCCCCACCATCGCGGTGCCGGTGGTGCTGCTGGGCACCATGGGCGTGTTGTCGGTCGCAGGTTTTTCCATCAACACCCTGACCATGTTCGCCCTGGTAATTGTCATCGGTCTGCTGGTGGACGACGCCATCGTCGTGGTCGAGAACGTGGAACGGATCATGGCCGAGGAGGGACTGTCCCCCCATGACGCCACCATCAAATCCATGGGACAGATCACCAGCGCCCTGTGGGGCATCGCCACCGTGCTGACCGCGGTCTTCCTGCCCATGGCCTTTTTCGGCGGCTCCACCGGGGTTATCTACCGTCAGTTTTCCGTCACCATCATCTCCGCCATGATCCTGTCGGTAATGGTGGCCATGATCCTGACCCCGGCCCTTTGTTCCACCCTGCTCAAACCCGTGGAAAAGGGACATGAGGCGTGCGAGAGCGGCTGGTATTGCCCTTTCTTCCGCTGGTTCAACAAATGCTTTGACCGGGCCAGGGGGCAGTATGAACGAATCGTCGGCCGCTCTTTCGGCCAGCCGGTGCGTTACCTGGTGGTCTACGGCGCCATTGTCGCTGCCATGGCCTTCTTTTTCCTGCGTCTCCCCACCGCCTTCCTGCCGGATGAGGATCAGGGATTCATTATCTGCCAGATCCAGTTGCCGGCCGGCGCCACCCAGGAGCGGACCATCAAGGTGATTGAGCAGCTCGAGCACCATTTCCTGGAGAATGAAAAACAAGCAGTGGAGGCGCTGGTCACGGTCGCCGGCTTTTCCTTTGCCGGTCGCGGCCAGAACATGGGACTGGCTTTCGTGAAGCTCAAGGACTGGAAGCTGCGCAAGTCCGCTGACCTCAAGGCCCCGGCCGTGGCAGGCCGGGCCATGAAAGCGTTCTCGCAGTTTCGGGATGGTCTGGCCTTTGCCTTCTCCCCGCCGGCGGTGATAGAACTGGGTCAGGCCAATGGTTTTGACTTTCAGCTGCAGGACCGTGGCGGCCTGGGGCATGCAAAGCTGATGGAGGCCCGCAACCAGCTGCTGGGCATGGCCATGAAAAACCCCAAGCTGATTGCCGTGCGGCCGAACGGTCAGGATGACTCCCCCCAGTTCAAGCTGGATATCGATGATGTACGGGCCGGGGCCCTGGGCATCACCCTGGCGGACATCAACAATGTTCTCACCACCGCCTGGGGCAGTACCTACGTCAACGATTTCATCCAGAACGGCAGGGTCAAGAAGGTCTATCTCCAGTCCGAGCCAAAGTACCGGATGCTGCCCGAGGATATCAACAGCTGGCATGTCAGCAACAAAAGCGGACAGATGGTGCCGTTTTCCGCCTTTTCCACCGCCCACTGGCAGTATGGCTCGCCCCGTCTGGAACGCTATAACGGTATTCCCTCGGCGGAAATCATGGGCCAGGCGGCGCCGGGGGTGAGCACCGGCGAAGCGATGGCCGAAATGGAAAAGATAGCCGCCCAGCTGCCGGTTGGCATCGGTTATGAGTGGACCGGCCTCTCCTATGAGGAAAAACAGGCGGGCAAACAGGCCACGGCCCTCTATGCCATCTCGCTGCTGGTCGTTTTCTTGAGCGTGGCGGCACTCTATGAGAGCTGGACCATTCCCTTTGTCAATCTGCTCATGCTGCCGCTCGGTCTGGTGGGGGCGGTTACCGCGGTGACCCTGCGGGTGCTGCCCAATGACGTCTATCTGCAGATCGGTCTGCTGACCACCGTGGGGCTTTCCACCAAGAACGCCATCCTGATCATCCAGTTCATCAAGGAACAGCTGCATCAGGGCCATGACCTGGTCGAGGCAACGCTCACGGCGGTGAAGATCAGGCTGCGTCCGGTCATCATGACCTCCCTGGCCTTCTTCTTCGGCACCCTGCCCCTGGCCCTTACCAAGGGAGCAGGAGCCGCGGCCCAGAACGCCATCGGCACCGCCGTCACCGGCGGACTTCTCTCGGCCACCTTTATCGACCTGCTTTTTATTCCATTTTTCTTTGTGCTGGTTTCCCGCCTTTTCAGCAGAAAGCGGCATCCTGCAACAGCAGTCAGCGCCGCTACCCCGGAGGTGCATTGAAATGAAAAAAATGTCAAAAACCTTATGTAGACTCGCAGGCAAGATCAGGAGGCGGGCGACCACGAGGGTCGCCCCTACGAGGCGCGCAGGGTTGCACTTCCCGGTGCTCCTCGCCGCCCTCTGTCTGAGCGGCTGCACGAACCTGGCCCCGCTTTACACCCGGCCCGCCGCCCCCGTGCCGGACGCCTGGCCTGACGGCCCGGCCTACCAGCAGGGAATTACCCCCACCGGCAAAACCGCGGTTGACATTGCCTGGCAGGAGTTCTTCCGTGACCCGCAACTGCAGGAACTGATCGCTCTCGCCCTGAAGAATAACCGCGACCTGCGCGTGGCGGCCCTCAACATCGAGCGGTCGCGGGCCCAGTACCGGATCCAGCGGGCCGAGCTCTTTCCGCAGGTTGACGGCACCGCAGCGGGCAGCGGCCAGCGGGTGCCGGAGAGCCTTTCCGGCACCGGTAAGGCCAAAACCATCCACCAGTACAGTGTCGGCCTTGGCGTCAGCTCCTATGAACTGGACCTGTTCGGCCGGGTGCAAAACCTGAAGGACCAGGCCCTGGAGGAGTTTCTCGCCACCGAGCAGGCGCGGCGGTCCATACAGATCAGCCTGGTGGCCGAGGTGGCCGCAAACTACCTGAACCTGGCCGGCGACCGCGAGCGTCTGCAACTGGCCCGGGATACCATGGAGGCCCAGCAGGCCACCTTTCAGCTGATCAAGCGCCGCTTTGAACTGGGCGCTTCCTCCGAGCTGGACCTGCGGCAGGCGCAAACCAGGGTTGATGCGGCGCGGGTGGATATCGCCCGCTACACCACCCTGGTGGCCCAGGACGAAAACGCCCTTACGCTGGTGCTCGGCTCCCCGGTTCCAGCGGGGTTGCTCCCCCAGGCCCTTGACGAAAACCTCACTGCGGTGCAGGACATCGCGCCGGGTCTGCCGTCCGGGATGCTGCTTGCCCGCCCCGATGTCCTGGCCGCCGAAAACCAGCTTAAAGGTTACAATGCCAACATCGGCGCGGCCCGGGCCGCCTTCTTCCCGCGCATCACCCTGACCGGCTCCGTGGGCCTTGCCAGCGACGAGCTGTCCGGGCTCTTCCAGTCCGACTCGGGGGCCTGGTCCTTTGCGCCGCAGATCACCCTGCCGATCTTCGACGCCGGCAGCAATCAGGCCAAGCTCAAGGTGGCGGAGGTGGATCGCGATATCGCCGTGGCCCGTTACGAGAAGACCATCCAGACCGCCTTCCGCGAAGTGGCCGACGCCCTTGCCCAGCGAGGCACCATCGACGACCAGATGGCGGCGCAGCGGTCGCTTACCGAGGCCACCGAAGCCAGTTACCTTCTCTCCCGGGCGCGCTACGAACAAGGAATTGACAGCTATCTCACCGTGCTCGATTCCCAGCGTTCCTTGTATAGCGCGCAGCAGGATCTGATCGCCACCCGTTTGACCCGGCAGCAGAATCTGGTGACTTTATATAAAGTGCTGGGAGGGGGAGCCGCCCAATGACCAGGGCGATTCATTGCAGGGGCGGTTCGCAAACCGCCCCTACGGTCAAGAACAACGAAACAGGCAAGCGACTTGCCATGAAAAACATGCCGGAATAACGGCCAAACCCACCCGGTTCATCACGGAAACAGCCTATGCAGAAAAATTATCCATTGATAGCCATTGCCGCAGCGGCCCTGCTCAGCCTGGCCGGCTGCGCTGCAGTGGGGCCTGATTACGCACCGCCGCAGACCAGCGCCCCGGCCGGCTGGCACACGGAGCTCAGGCAGGGCCTGTCAGCTGAAACCAGGGACCCGCAGCTGCTGGCCGGCTGGTGGACCACCCTGAACGATCCGCTCCTCACCGGACTCATTATCCAGGCGGTGAACAACAACCTCGATCTGAAGCAGGCCACGGCCAGGGTGCGTGAGGCCCGCGCCCGCCGCGGCATCAGCCGGGCCGGAGAGTTCCCCACCCTGGACGCCAGCGGTACGGCCACCAGGAGCAAGAGCAGCGGCAGTGCCGCGACGAACAGTTTCTATTCCGTGGGTTTTGATGCCGGCTGGGAGGTGGATATCTTCGGCGGGGTGCGGCGCGCGGTGGAGGCGGCGGAGGCGGATCTGGCCGCAAGCCGGGAGGATCTGCGGGACGTGCTGGTGTCGCTCAGCGCCGAGGTGGCCCTTAATTACCTGGATACCCGCACCTATCAGTCCCGCCTGGCCGTGGCCGAGAGTAACCTGGCCATCCAGCAGCAGACCTTTGATCTGACCCAGTCCCGCTGCCGGGCGGGATTAAGCGATGAACTGGCCCTGCAGCAGGCCCGTTACAATCTGGAAAGCACCCAGGCCCAGATCCCTACCCTGCGCAGCGGCCTGGAAGAGGCGAAAAACCGGCTGGCCGTGCTGACCGGCCAGGCTCCCGGCGGGGTGCATGAACTGCTGGCCCAAACCCAGCCGATCCCGGTCATCCCGCCCACCGTGGCGGTGGGGGTGCCGGCCGAGACCCTGCGCCAGCGGCCGGATATCCGCCGGGCGGAACGCACTCTCGCGGCCCAGACCGCCCGCATCGGGGTGGCCACGGCGGATCTCTATCCCAAATTCCGGCTGACCGGCTCCATCGGCCTGGAATCCCTCAAATCCGCCGAGCTGTTCAAATCCGCAAGTGAGGCCTGGAACATCGGCCCCTCGGTTTCCTGGAACATTTTCGATGCCGGCGCCATCAGGCAGAACATAGAGGTGCAGTCCGCCATTGGGGAGCAGTATCTGCTGGCCTATGAAGCGGCAGTGCTGGGCGCCCTGGAAGAGGTGGAAAACGCCCTCACCGCCTATGCCGAAGAGCAGCTGCGCCGTGAGCGGCTGGTTGCCGCGGTGGATGCCGCCCGCCAGGCCGAAAACCTTGCGGCAATCAAGTACGATGCCGGTCTGGTTGATTTCACCACCGTGCTGGATGCCCAGCGCTCCCTGCTCTCCTTTGAGGACCAGCTGGCCCAAAGCGACGGCACCGTCACCTCCAACCTGATCCGGCTCTACAAGGCCCTGGGTGGAGGCTGGAGTTCTCCGCCGGCCCAGCTTCCCCCGGAAAAAGGATAAAAAAATGAGTAACACCGACCAATCCCATAACGCGGATCTGAAAAAATCATTGGCCCTGGGACCTGCCCCCAAAAGGGGCAGATATCTGAAACACCTGCTGGTCTGGGGCCTGCTGGCCCTGGTGCTCATCTTTGCCGCTGTCAGATGGGGCATGGGACAGAACGGCTCGAAGACAGAATACAAAACCACGGAGGTGCAGCGCGGCAATCTCACCGTCACGGTCACCGCCACCGGCAACCTGGAACCGACCAATCAGGTGGAGGTGGGCTCCGAGGTTTCCGGCACCATTGCCTCGGTGCTGGTGGATTACAACGACACGGTCAAGGCCGGCCAGGTGCTGGCCCGGCTGGATACCACCAAGCTCGAGGGCCAGGCGAACCAGTCCCGCGCCGCGTTGGAATCGGTGCGGGCCAACCTGCTGCAGGCCCAGGCCAGCCTGCTTGAAGCCGAAAATGAGCTGAAGCGGCTTACCCATGTCCGGCAGCTCAGCGGGGGCAAGGTGCCTTCCGTGCTGGATTTCGATACCGCCGAGGCGACCCTCAAACGCGCCCGGGCCGTGGAGGCCATGATCCGGGCCAATATCGTCGAGGCGGAGGCAAAACTCCTGGTGGACCAGACCAATCTGAAAAAGGCCATCATCATCTCGCCGGTCAACGGGGTGGTTCTCATCCGCAGCGCGGAGCCGGGCCAGACCGTGGCCGCCTCGCTGCAGTCCCCGGTGCTGTTCACCCTGGCCGAGGATCTGACCAAGATGGAGCTGCAAGTTGACGTGGATGAGGCTGACGTGGGCCAGGTCAAGAACGGCCAGCAGGCCACCTTCACAGTGGATGCATACCCGGACCGCACCTTTCCCGCCCAAATCACCCAGGTGCGTTACGGCGCCCAGACCGCCGAGGGAGTGGTGACCTATCTCACCGTGCTCAACGTGGACAACTCCGACCTCTCCCTGCGGCCCGGCATGACCGCCACGGCGGACATTGTGGTCCAACAGATCAACGATGTCCTGCTGGTGCCCAACGCCGCTCTGCGTTATGCCCCGCCCCAGCAGGAGAAAGAGAAGGTCGAAACCGAAGGCGGCAGTCTGCTCAGCAAGCTGTTCCCCCGGCCTTCCCAAACCAGGCCCAAGAAAACCGATGACAGCGGCACTAAGAAAAAGCAGCGGGTCTGGACCCTGCGGGACAACCAGCCCGTGGCCATCCCCATTACCACCGGCGCCACCAGCGGCATCATGACCGAGATCAAGAGCGGCGAGGTGACCGCCGGCCTGCCGCTGATCATCGAAGAATTCAGCAAAGGGAAATAACCATGACAGCTCAGGCAGAGACAGAGCGTCATTCCCTGGTGGAACTGCAGGCGGTAACCAAGGTGTACGGCAGCGGCACGGCCGCCATGCAGGCCCTGCGCGGCATTGACCTGCGCATCGACGCGGGTGAATTCGTGGCCGTCATGGGACCGAGCGGTTCCGGCAAATCCACCTGCATGAACATCCTGGGTTGTCTGGATACCCCCACGGGCGGCAAATATCTGTTCAGGGATATTGAGGTCGGGGCATTGACCAGAAATGAGCGGGCCATGCTGCGCCGTCATCATCTCGGCTTTGTGTTCCAGGGCTTCAATCTGCTGAACCGCACCTCGGCCCTGGAAAACGTCGAACTGCCGCTCATCTACCGGGGCATCAAGGCCGCGGAACGCCACAGCCGGGCAAGCCGGGCGCTGGCCGCCGTGGGCCTGGCCGGCTGGGAACACCACACGCCGGGCGAGCTTTCCGGCGGCCAGCAGCAGCGGGTGGCCATCGCCCGGGCCATTGTCACCGAACCGGCCGTGCTGCTGGCCGACGAGCCCACCGGCAACCTGGACACGGCCCGCAGCATCGAGATCATGGAGCTGCTCACCGCCTTCAACCGGGACCAGGGCATCACCATCATCATGGTTACCCATGAGCAGGACATGGCCCGGTTCGCCAGGCGCGTGGTGCATTTCCGGGACGGCCTGGTCTGGGCGGACCAAATAAACGGGGAGGCGCACTGATGCTGACCAACACCCTGCTTCTCGCCCTGCGGGAAATCCGGCGCAACGTGCTGCGCTCCTTTCTCACCATCCTGGGCATTGTCATCGGCGTGGCCGCGGTCATCGTCATGGTCACCATCGGCAGCGGCGCCACGGCCCAGGTCACCGAACAGATAGCCAGCCTGGGCAGCAACCTGCTCATGGTGCGGGTCGGCCAGCACATGGGGCCGGGCCAGACCACTGCCGCACCCCCCTTTGACCTGGACGACAGCCAGGCCATATTAAGGGAGATACCCGCCGTGACCGAAGTCGCCCCCTCCTCCTCCCAGCGGCTCACCGCTGTTTACGGCAACGAAAACTGGTCCACCACGGCCACCGGCATTGACAACAAGTTCTTTACGGTGCGCAACTGGGCTGTGCAGTCCGGCCGCCGGTTTCTCGACACCGAACTGCGGGCCGGCAAGGCGGTCTGCGTTATCGGGGCCACGGTTGGCAAGGAACTGTTCGGCGAAATGAACCCCATTGACAGCAGTATCCGGCTGGGCAGTTTCTCCTGCCAGGTTATCGGCGTGCTGGAGGCCAAGGGCCAGTCCACCTTCGGCTCGGATCAGGACGATCTCATCCTTTTGCCGCTGCGCACCTTCCAGCGGCGGATTTCCGGCAATCAGGACATCAGCCTGATGCAGGTGTCGGTGGCCGAGGGCAGGTCAACGGACAAGGCCAAGAGCGATATCGAGGAAGTGCTGCGCATACGGCGGCACATCGTCGGCGCAGAAAATGATAATTTTCAGGTACGGGACATGAAGGAAATCACCAAGATGCTCACCGGCACCACCCAGATCCTCACCACCCTGCTGGGCGCGGTGGCGGCGGTCAGCCTGCTGGTGGGCGGCATCGGCATCATGAACATCATGCTGGTGTCGGTGACGGAACGCACCAGGGAGATCGGCATCCGCCTGGCCATCGGCGCCCTGGAACGGGAGGTGCTGCTGCAGTTTCTGGTGGAGGCGGTGGTGCTCTCCTCCTTCGGCGGCGTGATCGGCATCCTGCTGGCCGTCAGCGGCTCCATCGGCCTGGCCCATTTGTTGAAGATTCCCTTTATCTTCAACCCCGGTATCATGGTCATCGCCTTTCTCTTTTCCGCCGCGGTGGGCATTATCTTCGGTTTCTTTCCGGCCAAAAAGGCGGCCCGGCTTGATCCCATTGACGCATTGCGGCATGAGTAGGGTTGTTGAATTGGGGGATTGCGGATTGGGGATTACCCATTCAGCCCCATGCAAATCAGCTTGTCTCCTTTTTGCAGCCTAACGAAAATCTCACTGGGAGCCGAATTTATTGGCGATCCAGCAGAGCGATTCGTTAGGCATGCCCTTTTCCTCACGCGAATGCTATGACGGTGTCCAGAATGGGCCCTCCTTGCCCAGCTTCTTCAGCGACAAGAACAGCTCCGAAGCATATTCGTTCAGTCGAGAGAGATAGTCTGGCTGTAGGCGATTCCTGTGCAAAGGCCCACTAAACGCCGTTGCCCAGTTGGACAGGGGCATGATGGACTCAGCCGAAACGGGATCATAAAGCGACCAATTCTTTACATGCTCTTCCGACCGGAAGAGATTCATGCGGCTTCAAGCCGAACCCCAGGCCACTTCTCCTGTTAAAGCCTTGGCGAGCGGAATATTCATATGTCCTACGGTCGTCGCTGGATTGACTTCGATGATCTCCTCATCACGCATACGGACGCGGATGGGTTGCCCACAATCCAGGCAACTGGTATCGATACGGATCTCCGTACCGGGGAAAAGCCAGCGCACGGCTAGCACTTCGATGCCTCACTGTCCGTACCACTTCTGTTCCCCCTTGATCGTTACCCGGTGATGTGTCGGCACGTTGGAAAAAGGCGCCCATGACTCAACGTAGTCTGTGTCTCTGACAAACCAGCAGGCAATGGAGGACTCGGCCGCCTTATGCTGCACGCGCCTGGCCTCATCTGGTTGCACCCCGAGAATTCCCGCAAGCTCGGTATAGTGCGGTGCCCGCCCAGTCTTCACAAAATGCTCCACAACAGCAGTGTAAGCTCGTTGCACCAATGCGGTTTCTTCCATATAATTTTCTCCTTACCGGTGTTGGTAACATGTAGCAGTGAGACCACTCACCCTTCCGTGGTATCACCCCCTCTTTGCCGTTCCTTGAATTCCTGTATCGAGCTCTTTGCTGGCATAACCCCGGAATTAAGCCGCGCCACGAAGTGACGGCGGCTTGAATGAATTGTTAGCGCGCACTGATGTCCTCTTCGCATCACCACATCTCATTCGCCATCTTTTTACGTCGAGCCAACTCCTTTTCACTCGGCTCGGCACTTGCGAACGAACCGGGCCGGATATCGCCATCTGGTACATAGGTACTCATCACAACGCCAGCGGTCGAAGCCTGAGAGCGAACGAGCCGTAGCGCGAGTGGCTTGGCAGTCTCGCCAAAGAGGCGCTTGCCCCGCCCCAGCACCACTGGAAAAGTCCACACGTTGTACTCGTCTATCAGTGATGCGGCCTGCAGCGTTTGCAGCAAATTGCCGCTGCCAATAATCTGCAGGTCAAGGCCAGGTTTGGTCTTGAGAGCGATGATTGCTGAGACTACATCGCCGTGGAGCAGGGTCGAGTTGTTCCAGTGGAGCTTCGTCAATGTGCGCGAGGCAACATACTTTTTTGCTGCGTTGAGCGTCCTCGCAATCGGATTGTCAACGGGCTGGTATGGCCAGTACGCTTCGAATATCTCATAGGTCCTGCGGCCAAGCACCAGCTCTCGATCCTTGCCGTCGAAACCTGATGCTGAGATGTCCATGCCTTCGACCGAATAGTTGAACATCCAGCCGCCAAGGGTAAAACCGCCAGTCGGGTCTTCTTCCGGTCCGCCGGGTGCTTGCATGATGCCGTCAAGCGACGCAAACGTAGATACGATGAGCCTTCTCATGGGAAACACTCCTTTAGTTGTTAAGAGGCGGGTCTTGGTCATGCGCGCTAATCCCGGGGCTGAGCCGCCGCGAAGCGGCCGGTTTCGTGCCCCTGGTTCCCGCGGCGCGAAGCGCCTGGAGAGCCAGTTATTAGCTAGGATAATCATAACACAACTTTATTTACCGGCCAACACGAAACAGCAAATTGACATTAACTGAAAGATATCATTATATTTTATAAATGATTTATATGTGGTTCGCGAAATATCCGATTGCCACGACTAATATACGACTCCGCGGATTAGTCACTGTCGATTTGCTGCCATATGCCGGCCTCGTGTATGCGCGGCAGACAGGTGAAGCTCCCAGCGGCTTGCCCCGAGTGTCCACCTTCCCCCCGGATTAAGAGCTTGTCCGTAAACAAGCTCTTAATATTTTTCCATTCTGCTATTAACAACTATTCTCATAATACCTATTGTATAATCAATGAAGGGAAATTACGCGAAACACAACATGGAGAACGATCATGAAAACCCTGATAATTACCCACGACATCTACGGCACGAGAGCAGAAGTTAATGCCAGAACAACTTATGAAACAGACTTCGGCGAGTGGATAGCCGAGGTGGACGCCACAGAGATCCGCAGCGCATGCGATGAGCTGTGCCGCGGCATCAAAAACTGCAGTTGTGAAACTGTGCATGGAGCAGCGGCGCAGGATGATGACGGAAAAGAATACCGCATATTGACTATTTAACTATTGGGGCAGAAAGCGGGACCTGCCGCGGTAAGCGGGGTCCCATGCCAGACCTCTGCTTCGCATTATTCAATAATTCCAGTGTATTCTTTGAAATTTATGCAGGCAACTGCCCGTAAAGAATTGAGGTGGGCGAGCCCTCGAATACTTTGCCTCCATATATGGCGGATCCTCAATATATGGAGGCAAAGTATCTCCTGCCGGCCTTATCTTCTATTTTCAAGTCATATCTAATCTCCCGTCTTTAAAGCCTAATTTTATATATTTGCCCATTTTTGCCTGCGGGCATGTTTTTTGCTTTTAGTATTTCTTATGGCCTTGGTCATTATGCAAGTGAAAGATCCATCGTGGCGGGCGGCCTGAACGCGATTGAGGTCGACTTATAGAGCTTGGGCGTTTTCTAAGTCACATGAGGCGGCAAAGCCAAAAACGCAGATGAAAAGGACTTGGCCACCAAACTCGTGAGTGACGTTCACGGTGTAAAAAAAGTAAACAACAACATGACCGTTTAGTAAACCGCGGCCAAGACCACTGGTTAGCTCTTAAAAATCAATAACCAATCGCACATGAATTGCCACGTCTTGTAACGAACCATTTAATAATAATTCAACTTTCGGAGTTGTTGAATTTTGCGAGCTTACAATAAGTTGCATGAATAAAACAGCACGCAATTCGTCATGCCGGACTTGATCCGGCATCCAGAAGCCGTCCGATAGCATAAGCACTGGATTCCGGCTGAAAGCATGCCGGAATGACGAGCGACGGCAACCCGTTACAAGGCAAAGGCTCAAATTTAAGGAGATCATGCAACATGGCACACACACAAGATAATTCAAAAACAATGAGCAGGGGAATGCAGCACATCATTGACCATGCCCATTCGCTCGTGGACGCTACTTCCGGAGAACTGGACGACCGGATCAAATCAGCCAGAGCCGCCCTGAAGGAACGTCTGGAATCAGTTAAGAACGAGTACGGGGAGCTTGAAGACAGCCTCATGGACACGGTCCAGACCGCTGACAAGTTCATTCACGTAAAACCATACTATGCCATCGGTGGCACCTTCATCGTCGGCCTGTTCCTGGGTTGGTTCATGTCCAGGAAATAGCATGGACTGGCACTGGTGATTGTTTAACCGGAAGGGAGTATGATTACCCTTCCGGTACAATCATTTGCCCGCTTCTATCTGAAGCATGAGCTGATTGTTATGCTCCCGCCTCTTATTGGCAAGGTATTCTCCCTTGTCCAGCTCATGCAGCTGCAGTGGAAAGCGCGACGTGAGGTCGTACCAGCGGCTGATCTGTTTCTCAAATCTCTGGTTCGAGGGTATTATGAGCGTATCCATATATGCCTGGATGGCAAGGTAATAACGGACCGCATTACGTTCCTCTGACCCTCTTGCCCCACCCGCATAAACGGGATCTCCTTTTTTGTCGGTGGTGATAATGCTGAAACCCTTCTTATCGCGGCCTATCGTTGCGTAATAGCCTTTCATGGCCGTGCGCGCCAGTGCACCATAACTGTAATCGTAACTGAAATGAATGAATGTCCTACCCGCATCAAGCGGTACTGCTTCGAGCCTGATCCGGTGGTCCGTGGTGAGCAGGGGCCCATTTTGGGCGGTAAGCGCGATATCCAGGTATTCAGGCTGTATTGCGCCAATGGTAAACCTGAAATCCAGTTTATATGCATCCTTGGGGGGTTGGTAATATTTGCGGCCGCTGTAAAGTGTCAGCAGCCATTGGCCGGACACTGTACGGAAGGTGCATGCTTTTATATTGAGGAGCAGTAAGTTGATATCACACCAATTTTCCGGTGCCTGAAGTGCATCCCTGACACTGTCAAAGGGGTAATCAAAAATACCGTACACATCGACGCGCATGGAACTGTATTCCTCTTTGGATTCCAGATAGAGCGGTATTCCGAATTGATTTTTCTCCAACTGAGTTTTGATGGCAGGGTATTTGTCAAGCAAGACCCTGCCGTTGATGGATAACGGCTCAGCGGCCACTACGGAATGAGGCCAGGGATAAACCGTTAGCAATATAACAAGGGCAATACATGCATGGAAGATGAACCGTTTCGTGAGGGTCATATGGATAGGGCTTATAACGTCCGCATCTGATTCCATTTCTCAATCAAGATGGAAACGAGAAGGCAAGCGAGCAGCGACGAGACAGTACATTGAAGTACGGCGACAAGCCGCACGCACAGTGCAGCCGCTGAAGTTAACGCTTGATTGAGAATGGGAATCACAACCATTTGACGAACATATGCGCAAACGCCTCCTTGATCTTTTGCATTACAGGTCTTTTTTTCCACTTATCCCATTGAATCTGGTTGGATTCCGCCAGGTCCCTGGCAAACATACTCTCCATTTCCAGCGCAAACTCACGGCTCAGGACAACCGCGTTCACCTCGTCATCACTTAAAAGGCTCCAGTAGTCCAGGTTTGTGGAGCCGACCGTTGACCAGACGCCGTCAATTACCGCGGTTTTCGCATGCAGCAGGGCGTTCCGGCGTTCATATACCTTCACCCCCGCCTGCAAGAGTGCGGTATAATTATACCGCGCTGCATTTACGGCCAGTGAAGAATCGCTGGTTGCGGGAAGAATAATCTTTACGTCCACACCGCGCCTGGCCGCAGCAGTGAAGGCATCCAATATCTGCTCGTCGGGGATAAAATAGGCATTCGTCAGATGAATGGAATTTTCTGCAAAAGTGATGGCGGACACATACACAATAAAAGTGATCCTGTTGCTCTGCCCCGGCGTGCTGCCGACCACCCGCACCAGAGCCTTTCCGTATTCCTTCTGATCAGGTAAATAGTTGTCTTCGGCGAGTTGCGGTCCTTCCTGTTTCGACCAGGTTTCAAGAAAAAGTTTTTGGACTTCAGCCACCGCGGGTCCTTCAATTTGAATATCTGTGTCACGCCAGGGCAGCGGCTCTCCTTTTACTTTTTTCCTTCCGGAAAGCCCTCCCGAATAAACCTTGCTGATGTTGATACCTCCGAGCATGGCGACTCTACCGTCAACGATCAGAATCTTGCGGTGATCCGGGTGGATCAGAAACCATTCCCCGTTGTCCTTCAGCGGATTTACCGGATTGAATTCGACCACTTGAATCCCTCCGTCCCGCAAGCGCTTGAAAAAGGATTCAGGCGTTTTTATGCTTCCCACGCTGTCGTAAATGATATTTACCTGGACACCTTCCGCCTGTTTTCGCAACAGCAGTTCGGTAAATTTGCGCCCAACTTCATCATCTTCAAGGATAAAGGTTTCAAGGTTGATATGTTCTTTGGCATTCCCCATGGCTTCGAACATCGCGGCATAGGTAGCCGGGCCATCGGCGAGGAGCGTGACTTTGTTCCCTTTGGTCAGCGGGCTTTCGGTGACCGATTCCACCACGGCAGTATAGCGTTCCAGGATGTCCGTCTGGTCGACCGATCGCTTCAGCCGCTCCATGATGGCTTTGCTTTTTTGGGGAGATAACAATCCTTTGGACGAAACGATTTGACGAGGTTTCTGGGCGGTCGGCGCATCATCAATTACCTCGGAAACGTTCGGCAAGGACGCACATCCATTGCAGAGGCTCAAGACGGAGACGGCCAGAAAGAACAAAAAGAAAAGCTTGGGGGTTGTCATATTGTTATTATATTAAATAATAATTTTCTTCGCCATAAACCTTATCACGGCCTCCTTTTACTTACCCGTGCCATGCCGGTCGGGGCAGCCCCCGGTTTTTTCCGTTTTGTCACCCCAGCCTGACGTTCGCCTTGACATTCTTCCATCCCGCATATTAATAAGGGGATAACAGCCTGATTTTACACGTCCGCCCCGCAGCAGGGCAATCGCCCGTCCCCTGCCGGGCCGCGGGCCATGCTTCTGCCCACTCCGTGTGACAACAGGATCAAGGAGAAAAAAATGTCCCGCAGCCATCGCCAGCCCTGCCTTATTCTGCTTTTCACCTTTTGTCTCAATATGTTGGCTATACTTTATTCCCTCAACTCCCTGGCCGAGGAGGCCCGCCTTACGGTGGAGCAGGCGGTATGGACCAGCGGTATCGATGAAAGGGATCATGGAGCGATATACGACAACACCGCCCCGGTCGGCCCCCTCTATCTGTGGATGAAGGTCAAGGGATCGAACTGGGCTTTGCAGCGGCTGCAGGAAGCCGGCAAACTTCCCATTTACCACCAGTGGTTCCGCCATTCCATCATCGGCGTCTCGGCAGAAGGCGTCACCACCATGATTGACAACATCATGATCTCCGCCGGTGACCCTGCCCTGGCCGGCCAGCTGCAAACGGAAATCTCCAGCCGCGGCTTCTTTGACTGGCGCACCTGGAGCATGAAGGATCATATCCGGCAGGGCAAATGGGTGGTCAAGGTGGTCTATGCCGATGGCACCGCTGTGCTCTGCGAGGGTGACAAGGCCTGCGAATATGCCATCTCCGTCAGGTGATGGCCCAAAAAGGAAAATCCATGGCAGACGTTAACGCGGCACAGGAAGGCAGCCCCAGCCGGATCAACACCGAACAGCTCCGCAACGCCGAGCTTCTGCTGTCCTACGCCTCGGAAACAGGGATCACCCTGCCCAGGGAAACCATCGAAAACATCATCCGGCTGAGACACTCCTCTGGCAGCGGCCAGCCAGCGCCTGACCCGGTGGAGATGGAAACCCTCTTTCTGCAGGCCTCTGAGGCCCTGGCCAAGGCGGTGAGCCCGGTTACCGTAGCCAGTCTGCGCGCCAGTTACGACAAACAGGACGACACCTCGCTGACCGGCCATTTCAGAAGCAAAATTCTGCGATCCCCCCGGCGCGTCTCCCTGGCCACCCTGTCGGTGCGCCGCTTCCGGTTTTGGGCCCTGGGCACCCTTATCTTTTTGCTCGTGGTGCAAACCTACTGGGTGGTGGGCTCTTCGGTTACCGACGATGTCACTGCCACCCTCAAGCAGGTGGACACGGATAAAAGCCGGAAGGAACTTCTGCAGCGGGAAGCGAAAACCATCGAGGAACGGCTGAAGGAACACCGGGAAAAGAGCAGCGCCCCGGCGGCGGACAATGCCGGAGGTGATGGACAGCTGGAGGCCGAACTCGCCAAAAAACAAAACGAAATCAGCATCATTGACGCCCGCCTGGATAATTACGAGCAGTCAACCGAGCTCAATTTCGAGATCCTCAACAACTGGAATGAGTACTGGCGGCGGCCGCTCCAGTTTCTCGGCCGCATCATGGGCAGCTCTCCGAAAGGGAGCGCCAAAGACGGGGAAGCTGATGCCGATCCCTACCAGCGGCTGCTGAAGTCCCTGAAAACTTCCCAGTTCGCCATCTATGCCCTGCAGATTTATCTGCTGCCCATCCTCTATGGACTGCTGGGCGCCATTACTTATGTGCTGCGCACCCTGGCCGTGCAGATCAGAAGCCTCACCTATACCCCGGAATCGGATATCTGTTTACGGCTGAGGATGAACCTGGGCGCCTTGTCCGGCCTGGCCATCGTCTGGTTCATCAAGGAAGGCGACAGCCAGCTGCCCTTTGCCTCCTTATCGCAGTTCGCCATCGCCTTTATTGCCGGCTACAGTGTCGAGCTGCTCTTTGCCGCCATGGATCGCTTCATCTCCGCCTTTTCCGGCAATACCAAGGAGACAGGCTAACAAGTCATAAAGACCCGAAAAGTTTTCTTCTCTTCCGGTAATTGCCTGCCGCCTGCCTACCGGGCAAACAGCATCTGCGCCACCTGCAGCGCCTGTGCCGCGGTCAGACAGAAATGCTTTAGCGTGACCTGCCTCTGTGCCAGCCACTGTTCATAATGTTTCTTCCTACAGAAGAAGTTCATGATGTTTCAGCAGTTGCCCGACCAGTTGTCATACCGGTTCAGATCGACGTGGAGCACCTGGGTTGCGGCGGGCTGCAGATCGATAATCCGCTGATTGCCTATTTCCAGATGCACCGGCTGCCGGCAGTGGCTGCACTGGGAGTCCACCCTGATATCCTGGTTGAAGGTGAAGGCGGCCCCCAGGGCGTCCACCGCGCACATGGCATAAAACGATCTGCCGTCCGCGAGCGTCACCCGGTGACTGGTGGGCAGGGCTGAAACCGGATAGGAAAAGGTGATGTATCCCTCCGGGTTCACCACAATGGTCCGTTTTTTGAGCAGGGCGGCAAGCTGCTCCTCCACATCCAGGTTGCGCAGGGCCGCCACCTGTTTCAGGCCGCGGGCGGTCACCGGGCCGCCGCGGTCGATGATCTGCGCCATGACGCTGTCCCTGACCAGCTGTTCAACAGCGGTCAGGCGCGAGGCAATGCTCCGGATGTCTCCGAGACTGTCGGAATAGGTTGTTCCCTGCATGGCGATGATGGCTTAAAAGAGGTTGACGGCAATAGAGAGGAAGGGCGATGCACCGCCCCCCTCTCCTTGCAGCGTTTGACCGGCCTTATCCGGCAGGCATCAGATGGTTGCGTGCCTGGCCGAGCTGTAAATGGATTTGATGATGATTTCCGCCTTGGAACCGACGGGCGGCATCCGCTCCCAGTTGATACGGTAGTAGTTTTCCGTGGTTTTCAGCGGCAGGACGTTATCGGTGATAATGCCGCCGTTGCAGTCGGAGGGGCAGACGCAGCAGCCGGAGGGAAAGGTGATCGCCTCGCCGGTGCCGTGGTAAACCCAGTGCGGGGTATAGGGCTTTACCACCTCGGCGCCATCGACCATGATTTTTTCCTCGATCAGATCTTCCAGGGCCGTTTCAACGATTTTGCCGTCCTTGATGAACCGCACGATGACAATGACCGGATCGCCGTCCAGATAATCAGCCATGGTGGTGGTGGCCTTCAGCCCTTTGCGCTGCTCCACCTCCTCCATGGGAATCTGGCGGCGGGACTTGATGCCGATTTCCTGGATGGCCTTATCGATATCCGTGCGGGAAACATCGGTGGTGAACACGAAAAATTTTTCCATCTTGCCGCCATACGTACCGAAAAAGGCCTGGAATCTCCGGCCCCAGTCAATGACCGATGGTTTGGACGGGTCCTTGGTGATGTCCGTGGAAACCCGGATTTCCCGGTTTTCCAGGTCAACCACCATGCGGTCGTTTTTCCCCTGGACCATCTTGATATTGCCGTCCTTCTCCGCCGCGGCATAGGCCTTGGTGCCGGGTATGGTGCTGAGGCCCAGGATGCCGAGGCCAACCACCTTGAGAAATTCTCCCCTGGTCATGCCGCCGGTATGGCCCGTCTCGTGACCTGCATCAGCGGCCCTGCCGAGCAGCACCGATCGGGAGCCCCCGGTGCAGCAGGAGCATTTACCTTCTTGATTTATTTTCATCTTGTTCTCCTTGTTTGATTGAAAAGCCCCTTGCCCGTCCTCTCTCTTTTTTCACTGCAGCAGCACCAGGGCAAGGGTGCGCAGCATGAAACCGGCCAGCATGTATTGCAGCAGCCTCGCAAAAGGGACCTTGACAATGGCGGCCATTACGGAAGCTATGATGATCGGCACAAAGGGCAGGGCAAAGGCCATGGGAAAAAGCAGCAAAGCGGGTTTCTTCAGTTTGTCCAGATACTCCGGGTAGCATTTTTTGGTTACCAGCGGCACGATATCCCCGAAGATCAGGGAGCCGAGGCCAAAGGCAAGCAGCCCCAGGACAAAAAAGCCGAGGAATCCGAAAAGAAAACTCATGGGCGCGCCAAAGGCATCAGCGGTTGCCCGGATCAGCACCTGCTGGGAGGATGACGGGTCCAGGCCGGCATAGCAGGTCCCGGTCAGACAGACAGGCAGGGCCATGAGGAAACCCATGGGTTTCAGGTATTCGGTAAATAGCTCAAGTTTCGTCATCTGCATGTTTTTCGTGATGAAAAGCAGATGAAACTCGCCGGTATAGACATAGGCGTCAAGGATATAAAAATAGCGGCGGATGAGATAAAAGACCGTGGCGGCAAGCATGGTGAGGGAGACCACGATCACGGCTTTGATAATGAGAGATTTTTTAAAGTTGTAGCCGGCTGTTGCCGCTGTGGCGTTACCATTCATACCATTGATATTCCCGGATGATCATTGTGCGATTACTTTTTCTCACTGCGTGCCTTGATTTTCCGGTAAACCACGGGCAGGAGCGACACCGTGATGATCAGGGCCATGCCGATCAAAAACTCGGGGGTAATCTGCCCTTTTAGGACACTCAGCAGCGAACTGGAAAAAACGATATAGGCGATGCAGGCCGGCAGCATGCAGATAAAGGTAGCCAGGGCGTAATGGAGGAATTTCACCCTGGTGAGGCCAAAGGCATAATTAAGGAGATTAAAGGGAAACAGCGGGATCAGCCGGGTAAAGGCCACCGCTTTCCAGCCATGGGTTTCCACCATCTCGTCAAGCTTCTTCCAGCGGGGGCTGCTGAGCTTGGCCGCGATCCACTCCCGCCCGATATAGCGGGAAACCAGAAAGGCCGCGCAGGCCCCCACGGTGGAGCTGCAAATGGTGTAGACCACCCCCCAGAACGGGCCGAACAGGATGCCGCCGGCGATGGTCAGCGGCAGGCCGGGCAGAAACAGCGCGGGCGCCAGGGCATAGGTCAGCATATAGATGACGGGCGCCAAGGTGCCGTAACCGGCGATCAGGGCGCGCAGTTTCTCCTGCTCCAGATATTGGGTGGCACCGCTCAGGCGGACAGCTGCGATCACCCCGACCAGGGCCAGCAGAATGACCAGACGTTTGACCATGCCGCCCCTGGCCCGTTCCTCGCCGCTGAACGTCCTTTCCCGGGACGCCGCGGCCGTGATGTGCCTTTTAAAATGACTTTTAAGCCGCAGACGGTTGAGGTAGGTCCAGGGGGCCTTGGAAATTTTCACCGTGCCTGCCAGCGTCGCCGCAGGCTCAAAGAGTAAATCCAGGATATGGCTGGTGGGATTGAGCGAGCCTAAGAAATTGGCGCAGCCCGCGCAATAGGTGAGAATCCTGACCCCGCCCGCTTCGTCTCGGCGCCGCGCGCCCCAGCCCTTGGAAAAATCGGGATTGACGCAGCCCACCGACCCGCCCTCGCCGCAGCAGATGGTTCTTGCGCCATGGTGTTTCATCTCCTGGATGGTCAGTGATTTCTCGCCGGCCAGCCGGCGGATGACCGCGTGGATCTGCTCCTCATTTCTGGTGCCGCAGGGGTCATGGATGGTAACCGTGCCCGCAATGTTTGCCGTCTGGGGCAAGGAGGTTGCCGCCAGATGTTCGTACACGGTTTGCACCTGCAGGCTGCCGCCATACTGTTTAAACACCCGGTAGCAGTTGGGGCAGGCCACCAGCACGTTTTTCACCCCGTGCCGCAGGAGATACTCCCGCATCTCACTGAACATGGCCTGGAAATATTTGTCGCGGCCCAGGTCATGGGAGGGTTTGGTGCAGCAGTCGAGCACTATGCCGAGGCCGGGAATGGTCTGGCGCAGATGATCAAAAAGGGCCTTGACCTTGTCCGGTCTGGTGCCGGGCAAGGTGCAGCCGGGAAACAGGACGGTGTCACAGTTTGCCGGCAGGCCGTAGTAGGAATAACGCCTGGAGGTACCCTTTTTTTCATAGCCCAGAATTCTGCCATAATCGGTGAAATCCTGGCCCCCGCGGCTCACGGCCTCACGGCGCATTTCCAGGAACATGGCGGCCGGATTGATCTTGACCGGACAGACCGCGGCGCAGAGCTGGCAGAGGCTGCACTCAAAGGCCATCAGCCAGCCTTGGGTCGAGGCGGGATCATAGGTATCGGCAATATGTTTGGGAGAGCCGTACTTCCGCAAAAACCCGCATTCCTTGCGGCACAGTTTGCACTCAATGCATTTTTCCGACTGAATGCGTAACTCTTTGGCGAGCTGAGGCCCGTTGACCGGTTTTTCCGCAGAAACACTGGCAGACACTTTTTGCATTTATCCATCTCATTTTAATGAAAAGCGCCCTGATATGCTTAAAAAAGCTCATCATTAGCGCCCAGTACCCAAGGTTGCGTATTGTTAAACCAGGTGCGGCACTTTGTCCAATAGTTAATCCCCAAAAAATCAAGATGTTAAATAGGGAATGGCTATGCAAAATAGCGCTATTCAGCGGGGCAACATTCCGGCCGTATTTCTGTTTCTTTGCCCCCCGGCCTTCCCGCCCGCCAGACAAATACACCCGCAACTCCGATTGAGCCGACCGCTCTGCATGAAGAAAGCGTGAAGACCTTCTTCACCGATCCTTCAGCAACTCACTTTATAGTGCGGCAAAACGGTAACGGCCGCAAATCGGTCCACTGCTCCATGCAAGCCGCCGGAGGATTGCAAATGAAAATGATGAAAGATCACTTGCCGACCAAATACGAAAAACCAGTTTTGCCCAATCCTGCCGCTGACCGGAACGCCAGGCCATTACCCGCTGGTCCCGTGGTTTTGCTGCGCAAGATACTCTCCCACCGGCTTGGCGGGGTATTGCTATTCGGCCTGGCCTTTATCTCCATTGCCTTGCTGACCCGGTTCGCCCTGCTGTGCAAATCATATACCCTGATTGACCATGCGCCGCTCGCGCTGCTCAAAATTTTTCTCTGGGGCTTGCTCTACGACCTGGCAGCCGCCTCCTACTTTGTCATCCCCCTGGTGGTTTACCTGAGCCTGCTGCCGGAGAAAATATTCCTGTCGCGGTGGCACCGCCATGTCACGTCCCTTTTCTTCTTTCTCGTGCTCTACGGACTGCTTTTTACGGGGGTGGCCGAATGGGTTTTCTGGGATGAATTCGGGGCGCGCTTCAACTTCATCGCAGTGGATTATCTGGTCTATACCACTGAAGTCGTCGGCAACATTTATGAATCATATCCTTTGCCGGCAATCCTCACCGGCCTGCTGCTGGCGGCCGCCATGCTTTTTTACCCGGCGCGCCGCCGTGGCTGGCTCAACATCTGGTTTGCCGCGCAAACTCCGGCCAGAAGCCGGATTGCCTGGGGCAGCGCCGTTCTTCTGCTTCCCGTGCTTTTCACCCTGACTTTGAATAACCGGATGGTTCCGGCCTTTGCCAACAACTACAACCAGGAACTGGCAAAAAACGGCGGCTACTCCCTGTTTGCCGCCTTTCGGGAGAACCAGCTTGACTTCCAGAGATTTTACCGGACCGAGAGCAATGGGGAGGCCTTCCGGCAGGTGCGGGAACTCGTCAAAACCGGTGATTCGCTCTTCCTCACCCCCGGCGAGAAGGATATCAACCGGCTCGTCAAAAATGCAGGAATGGAAAAGCATTACAATGTCATCCAGATCACGGTTGAGAGTCTGAGCGCCGAGTATCTGGCTGCTTTCGGCAACAACCCGGATTTGACCCCGAATCTGGATGATCTGGCCCGCCGGGGTATCCTGTTCACTAACTTCTATGCCACCGGCACCCGCACTGACCGGGGCATGGAGGCGCTCACCCTGTCCGTGCCGCCCACCCCTGGCCGCTCCATCATCAAGCGTCCCGGCAATGAGCACCTGTTTTCCCTGGGCTCGGTCTTTCAGGAACGCGGCTACGATACCGCCTTTCTCTACGGCGGGTACGGGTATTTCGACAACATGAATTATTTTTTCGGCCATAACGGCTACCGGGTCATTGACCGGGCCGCGGTACCGGCAGAGGCCGTTACCTTTGCCAATGTCTGGGGCGCCTGCGATGAAAATCTTTACAGCTGGGAGCTGCAGGAGGCGGACCGCTCCTATGCTGCGGAAAAGCCCTTTTACCACTTCGTCATGACCACCTCCAACCACCGGCCCTTCACCTATCCGGACGGCCGGATAGACATCCCCTCGCACACCGGCAGACGCGGAGCCGTCAAGTACACTGATTATGCCATCGGCGAATTCATCCGCCAGGCCTCTAAAAAACCCTGGTTCGCCGATACGGTCTTTGTCATCGTGGCCGACCACTGCGCCGGCAGCGCCGGCGAGACCGACCTGCCGGTGAACAATTACCGGATTCCCCTGATCATTTACAATCCCCAGCTGTTTCAGCCGGAAAAAATCGACAAGCTCTGCAGCCAGATCGATTACGCCCCTACCCTGCTGGCACTGCTGCACTGGAGCTATGAAAGCCAGTTCTACGGCAAGAACATCTTCGCCATGCAGCCCGGCGAGGAGCGTGCCTTCATCGGCAATTATCAGAAGCTGGGTTATCTGCGGGATAACCAATTGACCATACTCAAACCCCTGCAGCAGGTAGCAAGTTATGACTGGGACCCGCGGACTGACAGTCTCGCGCCCATCCCCGAAGATGCGCCCATGGCCAGGCAGGCCATTGCCTATTACCAGTCTGCCAGCTACAGCTTTGCCCATCATCATCTGGCGGGTGAACAAGAGCTGAACTTGCCAAAAATAGCGCACCTGCGCCCTTAGGGGCCGTCACGGAACAACCTTATTATTGTCCCGCTTTCCCTCTCCTGTGTCAGGCTCCAGCCTGACATTTCATCTTGACCTTGCTCTGGACCTCGTATTAAGCTGAATTCGATTTTAGAAGCCGTTACGAAAAAACCCCGGCTTTCTGACCCATTTCGTTACGGCTCCTTCTGCCGTTTTACAAGCCGGATGAGGACATTATTTTGTTACACCGGCTTAGCTGAACTGACTGGTTTTCTTGCAGGAAAAACCCTCAACATCATGCCCGCCCCGGTTGCTCGATCCGGCGGGCTGAACATATCGCGCCCAAAATACGAAACCTTTCGCAAAAAAAAGGAGAAGCATCATGCCAGAATTCGGAAATCCCTTTTCAGGCCTTGCCCATGGCCGCAAACTCACTGATGAGGAGCTTATCCGCTCCATCCGTTTCATGGTGGCCGCCGAGTACGAGGCCATCCAGCTTTATATGCAGCTTGCCGAAAGCACGGACAACGCCCTGGCCAAAGCGGTGCTCAAGGACATCGCCGATGAGGAGCGGGAACACGCCGGCGAATTCCTCAGGCTGCTCCACCATCTGGCCCCGGATGAGCAGGGCTTTTACGACCACGGCGCAGGCGAGGTGGAAGAGATCATGGGGAAAATGGGCATCAGGAAGTAGAGGGCCCGGCAACATCAGGGGGCATGCCGGGAATCCTGATGGGCAGTGAGGCGGGGTTCCGAATGAGGGCCGAGGTCAGGCCCCCTTGTCCGCTTTGTCGGAGACCCTGGCGGAGCGCATCTGGCAATAAAGACTGTAGGCCATGCCGCCGATCAGCATCACCCCGCTGATCAGTACCCCCCAAAGAAGCCATTTTCTCCAGGGTGGCGGCGGGGGAAGAGCAATAAGCATCTGCGGGCCGCCCAGCGCAATTTCTTTGCCGATCAGGGCCGTCTGGATGATTGTCTTTTGCTGGGCGATGTCTTGCAGCAGGTCTTTCAGTCCGTTTTCCGGACTTCCACTGGCCGATCCCATGCGCCCATTGCCAAAGGCAAGAATGTAGGGCCCCTCGCCCTGGTCAAGGAAATAGAGTGTGTGGGGACGCCAGCCCAACTTGAGCTGAGGCAGCAAATCCCTGGGAAACGCGCCTCCCTCTGCCGCAATCTCCAGTTGCCAGTAGCGGTCGGTGGTCATCGGCACGGAGATGGTATCATTGCCCAGGGCCACCCCTTCCTGCTGCAGGCGATAAAAGGTCCCCTGCCCTCTGAAGCGCCAGGTTGCCTCGCGGTCAGGGCGGGATTTTATCACCCCCTGGATCAGGTTATTGCCCCCGGCCAAGCCAACCCGGATGGTGTCCACCGGCAGGAAACCTTTGCTGTCGTATTCCAGCACAATCCTGTCGGCAGCCGGTTGTTTTTCGGGCAAAGCCGGCTGCAGTGCGGTCCAGTTGCGGACCGGCGGCTGGACACTGCTGTATGATACGGCCCGGATTCTGTCAATGATCAGGTTTTGCTCCCCAGCCGGCCAACTGAGCCTGATATACCTTTTCCCCCGCTGGATGAGGCTGTCTGCATTTTTTTCAATCAGATGTCCGTGGAAGTTGAGCCGCGCCAGAGTCTCCCGATTGATATAAGACCAACCGGTGAGATCGTCGCTGCCCTCCAGCGTCACGGTGGTCAGGAAATCGCTCGCACCGCTGATGGTCAACTGCAGACGGAAAGGGGTGGTGGTGATGGCTGACATATCAAGCAGATAACCGCTCAGCTGCCGCGTTACCTCCTTTTTGTCCCGAATCGACTGCGTGATGGCGACAGGCGCTTTGCCTGCTCCTTCTGCGCCTCTGGCAATCCTGGTTTCGATCTGGCGCACCGTATCGCCCGGCAGCGGATCATAGAGAGAGGGAAAAAGGCACATCGTCTTGCCGGACGATCTGCGGCGGCTCCTGCTGTTCAATTCTGAGCAGGTGGGGAACGGCGTTGCCTGCGCCGTTAAAGACCCGGAGATCGGCAAGATCCGGATGGACGACGGTGGTATAGATCTTCTCCGGCAACAGCAGACTGTGGACCGCTCCGGTGGGCCGGAATTCCAGATCAAAGCCCTGGGCAAAATCCTCCCTGGTCCATGTTCCGGCTCCGGCGGTCTGCCCCAGTAACAGCAAGGCAACCAGCACCACTGATATCTTCATGCGCTCTGCTCCTGTTTCGGCGGCAGGGGAGAAAAATAGCCGATCAGCAGCATCAGCAGGCCAACCACCAGAAATGAGACGATTCTGCCGATGGTGCCGGTGCCGGAAAGATCGACCAGGAAAAGCTTTACAACCACCAGTCCCAGCAGCCCGCCTCCCAGCATCCAGATATGCCGGTTCATTTTTCTGGTGGACAAAACCATGATGGAAAGAGCGGATAGGCCCCAGAGAATGGAGATCGCGGCCTGAAAAACGGTGGAATGAAAAAGATTAACCGCCAGATAGGGAACCCCCGCAAAAAAATGAACCGTGCGCGCCACCGCCGCATTAAGCCAGAGAAAAATGATGGCTCCGGCGACATACAGGATGGGCTGGCTTATCCTGCCGCGCAGCTGATCCGCCAGCCAGAGGCGATGCTGCACGGCCCATTGCAGACTGACCAGCAGCACGACAACCTGAAAGACCTCCAGGGGGTTGATCAGCGGCAGAAAGGGAAGCGGAGCCGGATCACCGGATTGCAGCAGGCTGGCCAGGCACCAGCAGCAGAGATAGGCGACCACAACGGCGGAACCGGTAACCAGGTATGCTTGCTCGAAACGGCGGACCGGCCAGGCAAGTTTTCTTCCCACCCCTCCCAGCAGCAAGATGCCGGCGGCCGGCACCACCCCCCAGCAGAGAAAGGACCAGACTCTGCCGCCCAGGGTTTGCCCGATGAACCAGGCGCTCTCCGCGCTCAGGATATAAAGGATGAGCCAAAAGGAGAGCTGGTGGTAAAAATTCACCACCTTCAGCGGCCATTTGTTTTCCGAAATGCGCAGCAGGATATATTGTCCGGCCAGGGCAACCGTCCAGGCCAGGGCACCCCAGCCGGCAAAGAGATGGGGGAGGATGACCTCCCCAAAAGGGGAATTAAAACTGAGAACGGCCAGCAGCGGCAGCAGAGCTACGGGAGGATAAGCCAGCAGGCGCCAGGCCAGTTTGCGGGCGGTAAAACCCATCAGCAGAGAGCTGGCGCAGATAAACAGCAGAAAAATGTGCATCTTGTCGGCTGACCGGGCAAAATGATCGATTTCCCTGGTTCCTCCGCCGAACCACCAGCATAAACCCCAGAGCAGCAGGGGAATGACCAGCTGCCTCTCCCAGGACCGGATATTCTCCCCCTTGGTGTCCAGATAATAAGAGGAAAAAAGACCGGCCATGGCAAGCAACAGGCTGCTCAGGAAAATGCCGTTTAACCCCGGCAGGGTTCCCGCCTGGCCGTTGAGGGCTTCAAGAAAACTGAGGCCTGCGCCAACCTGCAGCAGGATGCCGAAAACTCTGGCCCTGATCCGGCTCTGGCGGACGCCCACCCAGATCAGGGCGGCGCCCTCCAGCGCCCAGGCCGCGGTGATCCAGTAGCCGTCCAGGGCCAGGGGAATCGCCAGACTGCCGAAGACCACGCCAAAGGAGAGATAGATCTCCACCAGCATGCCCATGGCCTGATGGCGGCGCCAGAGCAGCAGGGCGCAAAGCAGGTAAAAGATGCCGAACCCCACGGCGCTGAGCGCCAGACCAAATTCCGTATCATGCACCAGGCCGTATTGCATGGCAAAGGTGATGATGGGCAGACCGAAGACCAGAGGCGGGTCGATATAACCTTTGAGCTCCACCGGCTGTTTCAGGGCAAAAAGAATCGATACCCCGGCATAGAGCAGAAAGGAGACAAGCAGAAAGGGTTCCACTGAAGCGAAATAGGCGGGTTGATAAAATTTCAGGCCCCACATGGCGCTGATGACATAGGTGAAAACAAAGCCGAGCAGGTTGAGCAGACGCCAGGTCTTGAACCAGGCGATGCCGAGAATGCCCAGGTTGAGGAGCAGGTAATAGGAAAAGAGAGCCACATGACTGCCGCTGCCGGTGGAAAGCAGAACCGGGGCGAGAAATCCGCCGGTTGAGCCGGCCATGGCCAGCCATTTTTCATCCTGCAGCACGGCCAGGGCGCCGGCCAGCAGGACGATGCCCAGCATGACGCCAAAGGCCAAGACAAAAGGGAGCAGGTGATAGAGCTTGGCGGCGGCAAACACCGTGAGATAGAGGATGCCGACCCCGCCGCCCTGCAGCAGGAGTCCGTAAAACTGCCGTTGCAGGCGGAGACGCCAGCCGATGGCCAGCATGGCAAGCCCTCCCAGACAGACCGCGGTCAGGCGCAGCTCGATGGGCACAAAATTTCTCTGGGCCGCATATTTCAACAGGAAGGAAACTCCGAAGAAAAGCACGATCAAACCGATCTTGAGAATGATATTGCCGGTGGTGAAAAAGTTTTTGGCGGCAACGAAAATTCTGTAAAAAATTTCCTCACCCCCGCCTGTTTTTGCAGGGGCAGCCTGCGGAACCTGCTGCTCTCCGGTTTTCCAGATTTCCGAAGGACTGGTAAAGGAAGGGCGGGCAACCGCGTCCCTGACCCGAGAGTCCTCCGTGGCCAGGGACGCGGTCTCTGCCGCAGCGGAAGTTGTTGCAATAGCTGCATTATCAAAATCATCGCCCGCGGCCGGCTGGTCTGCCACGGCGGCGGCTATTTTGTCTGCCCGGGGGAAAACGGATCTCCGTTCCAGCCCATCCAGCCGTCTTTTGAGCCACATGTTGTCGGCCAGCAGATAGCCGAGAAACGCACCGAAAACCGGTCCGGAGGAGTCCCCGGCAACTGCCCCGAAAATAAGGCCGCCGATGACGAGAAATACATAAGAGGCAAGAGCATTCCGATTGTTCTGCATATGTTCTGAAGAAATCTCCGGATCAGGGAAAGGGGGGCATGACGGACGCCATTGTCCAGAACAACCCCCTGTCTATCTTTTATGCCTGCCGCACTCCTCATGTCAAATTGTTATTGTTCTGCTGCCGTGCTTTTCAGGGCAAACGACCATTTCCCCACAAGAAGGCAAGCTGTCCCGGTCTTGTTTGTCTGCCGGCCCGGAAATACCATGACTTCGCCATAAAAAATTACAGGCGTGGAATCATGCGATTCTACGCCTGTAATGGGTTTAGTTTTTTTTTACATCTTTTTTTACATCTTACTTATCGATCAAACCGTCGCAGTCGTTGTCAACGCCATCCCTGCTCCAGCGTCCCGAGCTATCCGGCCGGCCGGGATTGATATAGTAGTTGTCGTCGTCACAATCACCTTCACAACTGGTCCAGGTATCCCCGTCATTGTCGGTGCAGGCCTCGCAGCCTTCGTCAATAACGCCGTCGCAGTTGTTGTCGAGCCCGTCGCCGCATAGTTCCGGGGCACCAAGATAGACAGAGCTGTTGCGGTCATCACAGTCCCCGTCACAGGTGGTCAGGCCGTCTACGTCATTATCAGTACATACCTCGCAGCCTTCGTCAATGACGCCGTCGCAATTGTTGTCGATCCCGTCGCCGCAGAGTTCCGGGGCACCAAGATAGACAGAGCTGTTGTGGTCATCACAGTCCCCGTCGCAGGTGGTCAGGCCGTCTACGTCATTATCAGTACATACCTCGCAGCCTTCGTCAATGACGCCGTTGCAGTTGTTGTCGATCCCGTCGCCGCATGCCTCTTCGGCACCCGGAAAAACGGCGCTGCTGCCATCATTGCAGTCCCCGCTGCAGGTGGTCCAGGTATCTCCGTCGGCATCAAGACACTCCCCGACAGCGTTAAGCGCATCATAGACCTGCAGCAGGCCATGACCGTAAGCACTGTCATAGCCGGCGGAGCCGAGATCCTTGGCGGTAGCGGTAAGCGCGGCGAGCACTTCTTCAGGGGTGATGGAGGGATCTTTGGCATAGAGCATGGCCGCGGCCGCAGCGACATGGGGGGTGGCCATGGAGGTGCCGCTGTAAAAGAAGTAGTTCCAGCCGCTGTCATCAAAGGTTTCCTGCAGGATCCCGTCTCCGGCAACCGTGTTCCCTCCCCCCGGGGCCACCAGGTCAAGGCCGGTGCCGCCGTTGGAATAGGAGGCCACCGTGCCGTTGATATCAACCGCCCCTACGGCGATGGTGTAGGGAGAAATGGCCGGATAACTCACATTTTTGCTCCAGCCTTCATTGCCGGCAGCGCAGACAATGGTGACCCCGTCGGCATGGGCGGCGGCCAGGGCCGGATCAAGGACCGGATCCGTGGTGACCCGCGACTTGGCGCTCCAGCCCAGGCTCATGTTGATGACCGAGGCCCCCTTGGCCACGGCAAAGGCCACGCCCTCGGCAATATCCGCCGAGGTGCCTGCGCCGCTGTCATCGAGCACCTTGACCGGCATGACACAGGCCCCATAGGCCAGCCCGGCCACCCCGATGCCGTTGTCCGTTGTCTGGGCCACGGTGCCGGCCACATGGGTGCCGTGGCCGGCGCCGTCCTCCGGGTCACTGTCACTGTTGACGATATCGCTGCCCGGCAGGATCTCCGTACAGCCAATGCCATCTTCAGCCCCGGCCGTTTTCAGGCCCGTGTCAAGAATGGCCACGGTGGCGTTTCTCCCGGTGCTGATATCCCAGGCCTGTTCGCTCTGCACCATGCGCATATTCCACTGGCTGCCGTAATACGTATCATCCGGGGTGGAAAAAGCCTGATATTTCAGGTTCAAGCCGCATTTTTTCCCCTTGCCTTGCAATAAGGAGACATGCCGCGCCTCCTGCCCTTTTGCCACCTCAAGCACAACGAGCCCGGCATTGGGCAGCACCTTTTTGATTTTATAGCCGCCCGGCACCTGCGCTGCCGTGCCGGCCATGACGATCTCTCCCGTCCTGAACGTGTCCCCGGCGGCGGCCTGATTTGCCGCGCTGCAGGTTCCCTGGATTGCCACCACCCCGAAGACTGTCGCCCCCATAAGACACTTTGACAATATTTTTCTCACTGCTCTCCTCCTTTGCTGTGTTCCATAAAAATCGCGGAGTCTGCCGCAACCCTTGCAACCATTACTCCACCCTGTTTTTTTTAACCTCTCCTGCCTCATGTCATACCGCATAATCCTGCAAACTTACAGCAATTTCCCTGCCAGATAGTTTTTCCCGCTGCCAGCAATGTTAAAAACCTCTGATTATCCTGCCTTGGGCTACCATCCGGCAAAAATGAGGCATGGTATTCCCCGGCCTTTATCTGTAAAAAAATTTACCTCGGTTGCAAATCGCCAAATAGGCCACAAAGAAACACCTGAAAAATCAGCCTATTACCCCCATAAGTTACGCCAAAGTCGCACCTCGGCCGGAAAACAAACTTTACAATTCTTAACAGCAAATTCTAACATGCCTCAGTAAAATGAGATATTTCAGGGCGTTTCGGAATACCCATTACCTCGCTGATCATTTCGGGTGTAAGATGCTGGCCATGAACCGGATACTGGTAATTGATGATGACACGGAGCTGTGCGAGCTGCTCATTGACTATCTGCAGCCGGAAGGGTTTGCCGTGTCGGCCATGCACCAGGCCCGCCAGGGGCTTGCCTGCGCCCTGTCCGGCGAGCATGATCTGGTGGTGCTGGACGTGATGCTGCCGGGCATGAACGGCTTTGATGTCCTGCGCCATATCCGCGCAGGCTCCACCGTGCCGGTGCTCATGCTCACCGCCCGGGGAGAAGAGATTGACCGGATCATCGGCCTGGAAATGGGGGCTGACGATTATCTGCCCAAACCCTTCAATCCCAGGGAGCTGCTGGCCAGGATCCGGGCCATTCAGCGCCGTAGCGAGGCACGCCGGCTTGAAGCCGGGCAGCAGACCCGGGCGGAACAGCTGACCGTCGGCGATATCCGTCTTGATCCCGGCACCAGAACCGTTGTCCAGAATGGCGGCAACGTCGAGCTGACCACCGTTGAATTTTCCCTGCTCCACGAGCTGTTGAAGACGGCCGGCCAGGTGGTCAGCCGCGAGGAACTCACCGAAAAGGTGCTGGACCGCAAACTTTCCACCTTTGACCGCAGCATCGACGTGCATGTCAGCAGCCTGCGGAAAAAACTGGGCCATGCGAGCAAGGGCCGGGAAAGAATCAAGACCATCCGCGGCGTGGGCTATCTTTATACCCAAGCCGCACCATAAACCCCGGCCACGGCTGGCCCCACGGAGATCATGCGCAGTTTATTCCTGAAAATTTTCTTCAGTTTCTGGCTGACCATCATCCTGATGGGCGTGCCGTTTTATTTCGTGGGCCTGAAAAACCGGCCGGAGCATCCCTATCCCGGCATGCGCGATTTCAGCATGCAGGCCATGGCCAGGTACGGCGAGCAAGCCCTTGCCGCCTGGCAGAAAGGCGGCCAGCAGGGATTGCGCGCTTATGAGGAAGGGATCGAGCAGCATTCCGGCATCGCCATCTATCTCTTTGCCGGCCGGGGCAATCCCCTTTCCGGTCAGACGGCCCCGGACGCGGCCAGGGATACCGCCGCCGGGATCCTGTCCGGCGAAGAAAACCGCCCCCCGCCGCCGGGGCCCGGGGATAAATGGCTTGGCCTGCGCCTTGATCAGGGTGCCGATCAGGACGGGCAACCCCTGGTCATCGTGCTGAAGATACCGGAGCCGCCCCGTCCGCTGTTTCCTCCCATGGGCCATCGTCCCTGGGATAATATCCTGCTCTTCTCCATTTTCGGCGGCCTGGTCTGTTATTTCCTGGCCCGCTCGCTGACCGCTCCCATCCGCAAGCTGCGGGAGGCGACCAACCGCATTGCCGGCGGTGATTTCTCGGTGCGGGTCGCCAAGGAGATGGGCGGAAAAGGCAACGAGGTGGCGGACCTGGGCCGGGATTTCGACACCATGGCGGAACGGATCGAGGGCCTGCTGCTGTCCCAGAAACGGCTGCTGCGCGACATCTCCCATGAATTACGCTCGCCGCTGGCCCGGCTCAATGTGGCCCTGGAACTGGCCCGGCAGCGGGCCGGTGAAAATGCCGGCCAGTTCCTTGACCGCATCGAAAAGGAGTCGGAACGGCTCAATGAACTGATCGGCCAGCTCATGACCCTCACGGTCCTGGAGACCGGGGTGCAGGAGCTGGAAAAAAACAGCGTGGATCTGACGGAACTCCTGCGGGCAGTCACCATTGACGCGGATTTTGAGGCAGGCAGCCGCAACTGCCGGGTAACCCTGGCGGCCGGCTGTGCTGCCGGGGCAGTCATGCACGGCTCCAGGGAACTTCTGCGGCGCGCCTTGGAAAATGTCATCCGCAACGCGGTGCGCTACACCCGCGAAAACACCCAAGTAGAGATCTCCTGTGCAACGGTCACGGAAGGGGAAGCCCGGCTCGCCGTCATCGCGGTGCGCGACCACGGACCCGGGGCTCCGGAATGGTGCCTGCATCATCTCTTCAAACCCTTTTTCCGGGTGGCCGAGGCCCGTGACCGGCAAAGCGGCGGCACCGGCATCGGCCTGGCCATTGCCGAACGGGCCGTTCGCCTGCATGGCGGCAGCATGACCGCCGCCAACGCTGAGGGCGGCGGCCTGCTGATCACCATCGCCCTGCCCCTGACCGGCTGACCGGGCAATTTTTTGCGGAAATCACCAAACAGGAAGACCGCCTGCTGATAGGCGGCCATCCTGTCCCGTCTGGCCAGTTTTTCCCCCTATGCCGTAATATTTAACGGCATATACGAGGAGCTTTGCTCCTCCTCCCCGGAATCGCCGAGCAGAGACAGCAACTGGGAAATCGTCTCGCTGTCGCTGCCGCCGCTGTTCTGGTTATAGGCGGCTATGACCTGGGATGGTGGAGGCGGCGGGGGCGATGGCATGCTGGCGGTCATCATGGTATCCATTTCCTCCTGGGATAAAGCGCCATCCCCATCCGTGTCGTAAGTGGAGAGAGCGTCTTCCGCGTTGAGCTCAATGCCCGTATCCTCGGCGAGCTGGTCAACAAAGGAGGCCAGCTCGCTCTCATCAATGGTGCCGCTGCCATCCGCATCAATGCTGTTAAACATCTCCTCTTTATCCGGCGGGGGCGGCATTGAGCCGGGATTCATCGCCGTGTCGCCGGATTCTTCCCCCGCGGCGGGCATGATCGGCGGGGGCGGCATATAGGCCCCCATCATCGCCTCCATTTCCTGCTGGGACAAAGCGCCATCCCCATCCGCATCATAGGCGGACAGCGCCTCCTCGGCGTTGATCTCAATGCCGGTCTGCTCGGAAAGCCCCTCGGCAAAGGATGCCAACTCGGTCTGATCCACCGCGCCGCTGCCGTCCGTATCAACCTTGCCGAACATCTGCTGTTTGTCGGGGCGCTGCATGGCCATGGCATTCATCATCGTACCCATGGAACTCCCCAGACTGCTGATTGTGCTCATGTTCTACCTCCTCCTTTGGTGTACCTGCCGGTGATTTTCGTCAGGGTATGGCAATTACCGGCCCATCCGTCCTCCACCCTTGTTTCGGACTTGCCGGCGGTTACATTTCATCATCGGCCCATTGCCCGCAAAACTCATGTTAAGTTATGTTAAAACTGCCGCTCCCCTGTTTACAAAACTTTACAATCCAGGGATTGCCGGGCATTTCCCGCTCCCCATGCCCCGTCAGGTCGGCCCAGCTCCCCCCCACGGTTACACCGGTGCCGATTTTTTCCTGTAACCGGTCCCCTCTTCCGCCGCGACTTACAAGCCAACGGGAGCGGTTATCCGGGATAATCTCTTTCCCCAATGCCAGGGGTCGCGGGCCTGGCCCGCTCCGACGCCGGGAGCCGGGTTCTTTAATGACTCGCCGGCAGCAACACATGACCCAGAAGGAGGACGGAAATGTCAGGAACAATTTCATCGCTGGGACTTGGTTCCAGTATTGATCTGCAGGGCACCCTTGATTCGCTGCGGGAGATCGATCAGGAGGTCATTACCGCCAAGGAAGCTAAGGTCAGCGCCTATGAAACCCAGCTCAGCGAATTCACCGTGGTTCAGGGCAAACTGCTCGACATGAAAGGATATGCCCTGGAACTCTCCCTGGAAAGCACCTTTATTTCCCGCGACGCCACGGTGTCCGATGCAAGCGTGCTGACCCTGGCCACAAGCGACGGGGCAGCGGTGCAGGACACGCAGGTTACCGTAACGGCCCTGGCCGCCAGGAGTTCGTGGATCGCGGACGGCGTGGCCGGCCAGACCACCGTGGTGTATGATGCCGAAAGCGACGAGAGCACCACCTTCTCCTACCAGCTGGGCGAGACCACGGTGACGCTTGCGGTGGCCGGCGGCACCACCCTTATGGAGTTGGCCGAGCTGATCAACAACGACGCAAGCAACCCCGGCGTCACCGCAAGCCTGGTCAACAACGGCGATGCGGACAATCCCTACCAGCTGGTCCTGCAGGCCGATGAGACCGGCGAGGACAACAGGATCTCACTGCTCACCCAGCTTTCCGCGCTGGCCCTGACGGAAAAGACGGGTGCGGACGGTGCCAGCCTCAATGCCCGATTTTCCGTGGACGGCATCGACTACCAGCGCCAAAGCAACACCATCACGGACATCATCCCCTCCGTGCAGTTCACCCTGCAGGGTACCGGCGCCAGCACCATTTCGGTCAGCAACGATGAGGAGAAGATCAAGGAGTTAATCACCAATCTGGTGACCGCCTATAATGACATCCTCACGGAAATTTCAGCAAACAGCGGTTATGACACCGACACCGAGGAACTCGGCATTCTCGCCTCCACCGGTTTTGACGATCTGCCCTCCAGCATGCAAAACCTGATGAACACCTTTATCCAGGCCGGCTCGGACAGCCCGGTGACCTCCATTTTCGACTTGGGGCTCTCCTATGAATCGGACGGGACCATCACCATCGATGATGACACCCTGACCACCATGCTGGAAGAAAACTTTGCTGATCTCGCCGCCTTCTTCAACGGCGACGACGACTCGGACATCACAGGCTTTGCCGACAAGGTGAGCGATTTCCTGCGCAATGCCGCCACCGAGGACAGCGGTATCTATGCCTCGGAAACCTCGCTGGTGCAGCAGCGCATTGACAGCCTGGAAGAGCAGATCGAAAAGGACACGGAGCGGCTGGATAAAAAATACGAGATACTGACCAAACAGTACGTCGAACTGGACTCCTACCTGAGCGAGATGACCAGCATGTCCGACTATCTCACCCAGACCTTTGCCGCCATCACCGGCTCCTCCGACTGAAACGGCTGGAGAAAAAACCTCTTGAAAAAAAGAGCCGTGGCCCTGACCCCTCGCCCGGCTCACGCCGGCAAACGGGCCGGTTTTACTTTCCCGGGAGCCGTTACGAAATAACCGCCTCTGCCTTCTTGAATATTTTCGTTACAGCTCTTCATGCCGTTTGCCCATCCGGGTGACGGCATTTTTTTGTTACCGCGGCTTCAGGACCGGCAAGATACTCCCCCATTCTCCTGAACTGCAACGCGGCGCATCCCCTAAAGCTTTTCCGGGATGCTCACGTATCCTATTGAAAATTTCTCTCATTTGCAGTAGGCTGACTCCGCTTTCATGATGCTTCCTCTTCTGGTTAGATTTTTTGGCGATTCCCCCTCTTTTTCACCGATCAATCTTCCAAGTAACTTAAAGATGATTATCCAGAAAAAACTGAAAATTTACCACAGAGAGCACCGGGCTCACTGAGCCGGCCAACCGCAATAAAATATATTTCTCTGTGATCTCCATGTGCTCTGTGGTGAAAATGGACTTTTAAGGAGCTTTGTAAAAAATATGAAACGTCTTACCCTTTGTGTGCTTTTCCTGGTTTTGCTCGCACCTGTTGCCATGGCTGCCCGCACTCCCTTACACGTTCTCTCCAGGGATCCTTATGTTTCCGCCCTGGTGATCGATGCGGATAGCGGCAAAACCCTGTTTGAAGAAAATGCCGACGCCCAGGTATATCCGGCCAGCGTCCTCAAGCTGATGAATCTCTATGTCATCCTCGACCGTGTCGCCCAAGGGGCGCTGAAACTGGACGAGATGGTGCAGGTGACCGCGGAAGCCGCCAAAACCGGCGGGTCGCAGGTCTATCTTGATCCCAAGGAACAATTTTCCGTGGAAGACCTCATCTACGCCTTGATGGTGCAGTCAGCCAACGATGCCGCGGTTGCCCTGGCTACCCATATCGCCGGTTCCAAGGAGGGATTCATCGCCCTGATGAACCAGAAGGCCCAGGAATTGGGGATGAAAAACTCCCATTTTTACTCCGTGCATGGCCTGCCGCCCTCGGCAGGACAGCAGCCCGATGTCACCACGGCCCGGGATCTCGCCATTCTCTGCCGCGAGCTGGCGAAACGGCCTGAAGCCTTGAAATACACCGGCACCCAGACCAGGGGATTCCGCGATGATAAATTCATTATGCGCAACCACAACAAACTGCTGACCAGGGTTCCCGGTTGTGACGGTTTCAAAACCGGTTATTACGATGCGGCCGGATTTTCCATCGCCGCCACTGCCAAAAGAGCCGGGGTGCGGATTATCGCCCTGGTCATGGGCAGCAAGGACCGCAAGGTGCGCGATGCCAAGGCCGCTGAACTGCTGGCCAAGGGCTTCATCCTTGTACCGCCGCAACTGCAACCACCCCAGGCTGCCGCTGCACCGCTGCCTGTGGCCGCGCAGCCGCTGCAGACCGCACCTGCCGCTGTCATCAACGCTTCGGCGCCGCCTGCTCCTGACGCAGCAACAGCACCCGCAACCGCCCCCCAACCGGAACCGGTTGCTGCTCCTTTGGCAAAGGCAGGCGACCCCGGCTGGAGCAAAATATTTATCGGGGTCGGGATTGGTTTTGTTCTCTGCCTTGTTGTTTTCGGCCTGGCCGGGATGCGGAAGAAAAACCGGAGCGGCAGCCTCAGAACCCGCCTCTAATCAGCGGTTGGTTGGGTTGGGGTGTCTTCTCACCAAAGCTAGAGAAGTGCTTACCGTCTCCATCTCGGGTAATAATGGGGACTCTGGCATTATTGTGGATACTCTCCACCTTTGACTTCTCTATTGACACAATCTTTGAAATACGACATGCTCTTTTTTATGATTCACTTGTTTTAGGAAAATTTTGATGAAAATTACCGCTTCTCCGATGACCATTACTACTCTCGTTCATGTCGCTTTTGTAAGCGTCGTGGTGGTGGTGGTGCGTAACATGCAAGGAGGAGCGCCTTAGCGGGAATCAGCTAAAAATAAATTTTTACAAAACCCCCGTCGGCGCAGAAGCCGGCGGGGGTTTTGTTTTTTGGGCTTACCAACTCACCACCACAGGAGGAATGTTACAATGAACAAAATGAATGGGGCACAGCTTACCATCAAACTGCTGGAACGTTTCGGCGTCGGCATCATTGCTGGCATACCGGGCGGTTCCAACCTGCCCCTGTATGACGCCCTATCGCACAGTACCACTATCCGCCATGTCCTGGCCCGGCATGAACAGGGAGCCGGCTTCATTGCCCAGGGCATGGCCCGTTCAAGCGGCAGACCGGCAGTTTGTTTTGCCACATCAGGTCCCGGCGCAACCAATGTGATGACTGCCCTTGCCGATGCGAAACTGGACTCAATCCCGATTATCTGCATTACCGGCCAGGTGCCGCAATCATTGATCGGCACGGACGCCTTTCAGGAAATCGACACCTACGGCATGAGTATCCCCATCACCAAACATAATTTTCTGGTTCGTTCCGCCAGGGAGCTGCTGGAGGTCATCCCGGCCGCATTTCGCATTGCCAGCGAAGGTCGGCCAGGGCCGGTGCTGATCGATATCCCGAAGGATGTCCAGTTGGAAATGGTTGAGTTTGCAGACTGGCCGGCAATGCCGCAAAGAGAATGTGTCAAACAGTATAGGAAGCAGGATATCGAGCAGGCCGCAGCCATGATCAATGCGGCGGAGCGGCCCATACTCTTTCTGGGCGGCGGCATCAGGCACGGCAATGCCCATGATGCGGCAATCCGTCTGGCGGAAAAAAACAACCTGCCCACCACCATGACCCTGCTCGGTCTCGGCAGTATGCCGACGGAGCATCCTCTGGCCCTGGGAATGCTGGGAATGCATGCAGCCCGTTACACCAATCTGGCCATGGAGGAATGTGATCTGCTGCTGGTTGCCGGTGCCCGCTTTGATGATCGGGCCACTGGCAAGATTGCCGAGTTCTGCCCCGGGGCCAAGATTATCCATATCGATATCGATCCCGGCGAAATCAACAAGCTGCGGACAGCCCATCTGCAACTGGTCGGCGATGCAGGCAGTGTCCTTGCGGAACTGCTGCCCCAGGTCGAGTCAAAAAGCCGGCAGGACTGGCTGAACAGAATGGCCTTCCTGAAAAAGGAAAATTCCTTTATCATAGAGGGAGCTGACGATCCCCGCATGCCTTATGGACTGATCAGACAGATAGCCGCCCTGGCCGACCATGAGACGCTTATCGCCACCGATGTCGGCAAGCATCAGATGTGGGTTGCCCAGACATACCCCTTTTGCCGGCCGCGGCAGCTTTTGACCTCCGGCGGGCTCGGCACCATGGGATTTGGTCTGCCTGCCGCAATCGGCGCCTCTTTGGCCCATCCCCAAAGAACTGTCGTCTGTTTCAGCGGTGACGGCAGCATCCTGATGAATATCCAGGAGCTTGCCACTGCGGTTGAACAGCGGGCGAACGTCAAAATTTTTGTTCTGGATAACACGTCCCTGGGCCTGGTCCGGCAGCAGCAGAACCTGTTTTTCGGCAAACAGTACTTTGCTTCCGAATACCAACATCATGTTGATTTCGTCACCATTGCCAGGGGATTCGGCATGCAGGCCTTTGCCCTTGGTGCAAGCGATGATCCCGTCGCCACCCTGACCGAGGCCATGCAGACACGAGGGCCGTGCCTGGTTCACGTCCCCATCGGCAGAAATGAAGAGGTCTACCCCATGGTGCCGCCGGGGGCCGCCAACAAAGAGATGATAGGAGGTGAAAATCATGCAAACGCTTAAAGAGTCATATCCCTGCCAGCCGTCCGCTGCCGCCGGGCAGAAGGTGCTGGAGTTGACCGTCAATAATCACCCTGGCGTCATGTCCCATATCTGTGGCCTGTTTTCCCGCCGGGCCTTCAACATGGAGGGTATTTTGTGCATGCCCATCGGTGACGGCAAGTTGAGCCGCATCTGGATACAGATTGCCGGCACCAGCCAGCTCGACCAGATTGTCAAACAACTGGAAAAACTGGAAGATGTCCGTACCGTCGTCTCCCACCCGGCTGAACACGAGGTATTTGCCAAGCTGGAGGAGTATTTCCAGGGAAGTTGAAATTCATTGGCACAAAGGGGAGTTACGCTGGTTGTGTGGGAATCCCCTTTGACAAATCATGTGGTGCAGGGATGCGTTGCCTGAGATGCCTTGCCGGAACAAGTTTACGCTTATCACTCCCTGTTGAATGATATCAGGTTAGTATTGAGTAGGTTGCCCGCTATTTCGTTGTCAAGAATGTCAGGTTGGGGTAGATATTAATAAACTTGATATTAACTTGTTAAGCATTTGAAATATTATGGTAAAAAATAGAAAAATTGGCCGAAATGACCTTTGTCCTTGTGGCACCGGAAAAAAATTTAAACAGTGCTGTTATAGCAAGGTAGATTGGAATGAAATTTTTCGTTCAGGGAAAGATTGGAGGCCTTACTTATCAATTCGAGGTAGAAATTTACATTTTGTTAATAGAATCGCAGAGATTTTACAATTAGACTCTCGTAAAGTTAAAAATCTCTCTGATTATAAAAAAGGGTTTACGGAGAAGGCAGTCCGTGAAATTCATGAAGCAATTTTCGAAGTTTGGGCACCAAATTCAGATATCACGAACATCCTTCAATCAACATCTGAAGATGTCTCCGGGTTGTATATAGGAGATTACGACATTGAATATATCTCTCGAGGCATCGTTAGACATTCTATTTATGCCAATAAAATTCTTATTGTTGATCCATTTATATATCCCGGCAGTGTCAGGGATGAATACAATCCCATTATTGAGCCTGCGCAATATAGGAGCCAAACCTTAAAAAATGTCAACTTCTGGCTGTCACTGCTTCCTTGGATTGATTCTGGGCTTATAGAAGTTATTCGCACACCTGCTGACTTTGATCATCGATTGAATTGGGAATCAATGCAAAGGCAGTGGAAAAAGTTTGAAGAGACGGCTGAACTTAAAGCTGCTTCCGAACGCTCTGTCGAGGAATTGAAAAAACGACATATGGAAAAGCAATTGCAAAACGATCTGCTATTAAGTGCACCTAATTCATATATCGAAAGTTTGATAAAAAAGCTGGGGTTGGAGAAAGACGGATATACAGCCAAAGATTTTATAAAATATGTAAATAAACAACGGGAAAGAGACCCAAACTTTTTGGAACCTATAGGGCCTGGGGCAGATGGGCAGTTGCATATGATGTTTTCAGGAACCAGTTATGACATTGCCCAATTGACAGCAAGCATTACAAAATCATATCTCGTGACAGATATTTATAGCAAATGGAAAGAAATAGAAATTGACCGATCTAAAAACAATGCGGAGAGTCGCGTTTGGTCCCCTTTTGCCAAAGCATTCCAGGAATCCCCTCTCAAATTTCTCAACAATCTCCAGTTGGAGCACGCATTACGGTTGAGAACTGAAGGGCGTTTGGAGTCACTTCGAAGTTTTCTGTTAAAGGTCTGGAAACAAGCACGCACTGAGGAGCCATTTGACGAAACTAATGCCAGATTGTTTGCAGAGGAATTAAGAGATGAAGTTTCCATAGCAAAAGAAGAATGGGACAAAATAGACCAAGACCTACTAAAAATTCTCGGCCAGGAGGCCGGTGCTGGTTTATTAGCTGCAGGTCCTTTGATAGCTGCAGGACACGGATTATTCGTCGGGGCAGCGGCAGTGACAGTCGGTGCAGCCACTCTGGCAGCCTCATATAAAAGAAGGAAACATTTCCCTGATCGTTTTCCCGCAGCATTTTTTATGAATATCGAAAAGACACAATGAAATAATACGGAATGCTTAACCATGCAATTCAGCGGGAACCTAGACCTACGTCCTATTTTCCGCTGACTACGGACTTTCCCTCGGAAGACACAGAAGAAGGGGACGCCCATAAATTTATAAATTCAATCCTGCCCCACTTTTCTTTGAGTGCCAACTTCCATGTAAATACAATATAAAAACGCAGCAAGCGCCGTTTCCAACTGAAAAACAACCGAAGAATGATCCAATGGAGTGCCCTTCATGCCGAATCAAAACAATCCTCCCAAGCAAGCCCAAATAGTCTATTTCTCCCACGGCGGCGGTCCCCTGCCGATTCTCGGGGACCCCAGCCACCAGGCGATGGTAAATTTCATGCGGCAGCTGCCATCCCGGCTGCGCAGACCGGATGCCATCCTCGTCATCAGCGCCCATTGGGAAGAAAGCACGGCAACCCTGCTCTCTTCCCCTGCCCCTCCCATGTTGTACGATTATTACGGTTTCCCTGAAGAAGCCTATGAGATCAACTATCCGGCCCCCGGCAGCCCCGAACTTGCCGACAGGATAGCAAAACTCTTGATAAAAAACAATATACCGGGCCGGCTCGACCATGAGCGGGGATTTGACCATGGCCTCTTCATCCCGCTAAAAATGATGTACCCCCAGGCAGATATCCCGGCCCTGCAGCTTTCGCTGATGCGCGGTCTGAACCCGGCGGCACATATAGCCCTGGGCCAAGCCTTGCGGGAATTGCTGCATGAAAATATCCTGGTGGTCGGCTCAGGATTTTCCTTCCACAACATGCGGGAATTTTTTCGGCAAGGAGGGGATGCGCCGGACCCAGCCAATGATGCCTTCCAGGATTGGTTGGTTGAGGTGTGCACCGGCCCCCTCTCCCAGGCTGCGCGCGAACAGCTTGTGACCAACTGGGAAAAGGCCCCTTCGGCCCGCTACTGCCACCCCCGCGAAGAACATCTGCTGCCGCTCCATGTCTGTCTTGCCATGGCGGACAAACCGGCGTCCACGATATTTGATGACGCCATTCTGGACAAACGCGCCGTTGCGTTTCTGTGGTGAAAAGGAAAAATATGTCAAAACTTGATCGCATCTTTTCGGACCGAATATCCGACGTACCCCGCTCTTTTATTCGCGAAATACTTAAGGTGGCGCTTGACCCCTCGGTGATTTCCTTTGCCGGAGGCTTGCCCAACAGGGAACTCTTTCCCGTGGCGGCGCTTAAGGAAGCGACATGCAAGGTGTTCGACACCCAGGGCAGGGACGTCCTGCAGTATGCCGGCTCGGAAGGCCATGCAGGACTCAGGGAATATATATCGACGCGCTATCGAGAGAAGGCCAATCTGGATATACCCGTCGACAGTATCCTCATCACCAGCGGCTCACAGCAAGGCCTGGACTTACTGGGGAAGACGCTTCTCAACGAGGGCGACGCGGTAGTCATCGAAGAGCCAGGTTACCTGGGGGCCATTCAGGCCTTTTCCCTCTACAGACCGCGGTTCCTGCCCGTCCCGGTTTCCGGGGAGGGAATGGACCCCGTCGCCTTGCGCAGCGCATTGTCCAGCCGGCCAAAATTGATGTACACCGTGCCGAACTTCCAGAACCCGTCGGGAATCACCTACTCGGATCAGAACAGACTGGAACTGGCCAGGATACTTGAGGAAACCGACACACTGCTGATCGAGGACGATCCTTACGGTGACCTGCGATTCACAGGCCACGCCAGGACTTCTTTCAAGGAACTTTTGCCCGGCAATACCATCCTGCTCGGCTCATTTTCCAAAAGCCTGGTGCCAGGCCTGAGGCTGGGATGGATCGTCGCCCCGCCCGCGCTCATGCAGAAGCTGATCACGGCCAAACAGGCCACGGATCTCCACACCAGCCATTTCACCCAAGGCATCGTCTGCCAGTACCTGCGGGATAACGACGCTGACGAACACATCCGCATGATTCGAGACGTCTATGGCCGCCAGTGCCAGGCCATGCAAAACAGTATACAGAGGTATTTCCCTGCCGAGGTTACCTACACCAGGCCGGAAGGAGGGATGTTCCTGTGGGCTGAATTACCGCTGGACATGGCCGCCATGGACCTGTTCGAGCTGGCGGTCCTGGATAAGGTCGTATTCGTACCGGGCGATCCCTTTTATGTCCGGGGCAACAGGCACCGTACCCTGCGGCTCAACTTCTCATGCGCCGACGTGGATACAATCGATGTCGGCATCGGCAGGCTGGGCAAGGCGATACGGGAACTCATGGAAAGAGGCGCAAAACAATAAGTTCGCCGCAGGGACAGTCCCATCAACCACAGAGACACGCACTGGGAGCAGGGGCGGTTCGCGAACCGCCCCCGCAGGATCGCCGTGAACTCCGCGGCTGAATTCTCGATCTGTCCGATGCATCACCTCTTGATATTGATGAGATCCTGCAGCATCTCATCCGCCGTGGTGATGATCTTCGAGCTGGCCTGAAAGCCGCGCTGGGTGGTGATCAGCTTGACAAACTCGGCGCTGAGCTCCACATTGGACTGCTCCAGGGAATTGGAGGAGATGGAGCCCAGGCCGTTGCTGCCCGGCACCCCGGTGATGGGTGCGCCTGATTCCGTGGTTTCCTTGAAGACATTGCCCCCCTCCTTGTAGAGCCCGTTGAGGTTATTGAAATTGGCCAGGGCCACCTGGGCCTTGCCCAGCACCTGGCCGTTGGAATAGTGGCCGGTTATCACCCCGGCGGTATCCACCGAGACTGACTGCAGGAAGCCCGAGGCAAAACCGTCCTGGTCCTGGAAGACCGTGGTGGAGCTGTTGGCATACTGGGTGGAGGCCAGGGCCTCGGACTCAAACAGGGAACTGACCACATCCCCTTCCCGGCTGCCGTCGGCCAGCAGATCGCCGTTCACCGTCTCAAAGGCGTCCCCGGCCGGGCCGAAGATCTCCGGACCGGTGCCGTAGCCGGTGACGGTCAGGGCCAGTCCGCTGGTTTCCGTGGCCGTGTCGGCAAGCCGGTCCCGCAGCACCAGGCGGCCCGCCTCGTCAATGCCGGCATCGGCGCCAAACGCCTCTTCCAGCTGAGCAAGCAGATCCTGCACCGTCTCCCCCGCACCTTTGGCCGCATCAATATCATAGGATAAGGTAACAGCCGTGCCGTCGCCCCGGGTGCCGGAAAAACTGATCACGCCGCTCGCCGCGGTGCCCGGTGTTTCATCGCTGTAGACACTGGTCCAGGCGGTTTCGGCGCTGATCGCCGGCGGGGTGCCGGTTGCCGTGCTCAAGGCCCGGCCCGGAGAAATCACCTCGGTCTTGGAGGTGGTGATGTTGATCTGGCCGGATATGGCGTCCTGCATGGCAAAGGAGCCGCCGAAGGGATCAGCAAAGCCGCTGGCGTCCGCATCGGAAAAGCCCATGACCACATCCAGATTGCCGGAGGCGGTGTTGTCAAAAAGCCGCAGGAAACCTGCGTCATCAAGCTCCGCGGTGAGCAGGCCGGTGGCTGGGCCGGCGGAATTACCGTCCTCATACAGGGCGGACATGAAATCAAGCAGCTCCTGGATGGTGCTGGTTGCCCCCACGGTGAAGATATTGTTGCCCGCCAGGGTCACATCGCTGCTGTCCACGGCCGTGCCGCTGAAGGTGAAGACGTCGCCCGTTGTTACCGTACCGGTGCCGCCGCCGATGGTGGTCAGCAGGCTGGCCGGGTCGCTGATCACCGTGGCGCCGCCGTCGGCGCTGGCCGGGCCTGCCGACACCGCCCATTGATCCTCCACCAGGCCGCCCCCGCCGAAAGGATCGGCCCCGGTGAGCGAGGAGGTGACAAAGCCGCTGATGGCCAGGCTGCTGTCCCCGCCGGTGTTATCGGTGAGCTTCAGGCGTCCTGCCGCATCAATGCCTGCCGTGGCGCCGAAGGTGGCGCTCAGGGCGTCCAGCAGATCCTGCACCTTGTCCGCGGCGCCCACCACATACTGGCCGGAAACAGCGGTGCCGTCATTGGCGAACCCGCTGAAGGTAAAGACATCCCCGTCACTCATCACATTGCCGACCCCGTCATAGACGCTGTCCCAGACGGTCGCGCTGGTAACGCTATCGGTCAGGTCCACATTACTGAAGGCCCCGCTGTTGCTGACCAGGACCTGGGTCTGGCTGGTCACCAGGCCGCTGAAGGCGGCGCCGAAGTTCAGTTCAACACTCTGGTTGGTTGAGGCCCCGGTGAAGTTGCAGTCAAAACTGTAATAGCTGTCACCCGGTTCGAGATTGATGCGGTTTTCAGCGAGGGCCGGATCAACCTCGCCGTCCGGCGGCACATCCCACGCGGCGATATTGGTGATGTCGCCCGAGGTGTTGAAATTGATGATGCCGTACAGCAAGGCCCCGGCCCCGGCATTCTCCTCATAGTTATAGGTGGTGTTCGGGGCATAGGTCGTCAGCTCGTCGCCTTCGAGCAGCCGGAGATCCTCGGCCGGATCGCAGCTCACCAGGAATTCCCACTCGTTGTTGTTGGCGGTCCGGTCAAAGTAGATGGTGACATCGTGGCTGGCCCCCTTGGAGTCGTAGACGGTCATGGAGGAGGTATACTCGTAGTTGTTGGCGTCGATGGGGTCGGAGGGGTTGACCGCCGCGGCATTGGTGCCGTTCCAAGCCTCATAGAGGGGAACACTGACTGTTTCGTTATCCACCGTGGAATCCAGGTTGACGATCACCTCCATCAGATCCGTTTCCACCGGCGGGGTTGAGGTGCCGATGGTGATGTCGCCGATGGTGCCCTGCACCTGGCCGGTGGCCGAATCAATGGACCAGCCCTGGACAAAGTAGCCGGCCGGACTGACCAGATTGCCCTCCTGGTCGAAACGGAATTCCCCGGCCCTGGTATACATGTCCGCCTGGGCGCTGTTTTCCGAACGCAGCATGAAAAACCCCTGGCCGCCGATGGCAAGATCGGTGGCCGTGGAGGTGGACTCGAATGCCCCCTGGGCAAACAGACCGTCCACCGTGCTCAGGGTAACCCCGCGGCCCACCTGCGCACTGCCCGCCGCCGTGGAAACGGCCTGGGACAGCACGTCCTGAAAGGTGGACCGGCTCGACTTGAAGGCCACGGTGTTGACGTTGGCCACGTTGTCGCTCAACACACTCATGGCATTGCCCAGGGTGTTCAGGCCGCTGATGCTGGAATATAAAGAACTCGAAATACCCATGTTTTTCTCCTCTTCCCTTCGCCGCATTGCCGCAAAACTCATCCCGGCAATGCGTGCTCTAGCGTTTGCCCGACGTCCATGAACAAGGTGCAGGAGAACAGGGGTGCATGATTGGATAGACGCTCCGGTCCCCTGCCCGGTTACGTTTTTTTTGCATCACTATTTTGACAGCCCCGGAAACTGCCATCTCACGCGGAGAGACCCGGGCCTGTAGGGGGCGGTTCGCGAACCGCCCTGCCTGGCGCGCGGACCTGGCATGCGCAACCTCCGTATCGCGGGCAAGGCCCGCTCCTACGGCATGCGACACGTTGCCGGATGGCGGCAACCGTAAAAAAAATGTAACCGGCTCTTCCCCCCCGGCGACTGAAGCAGGCAAAGGGAGCTGGCCAGGGATGGTCAAGCCTGCACAGTGAACGGATTCGCTTCAGTTTCATGCCCGGCGTCCATGAACAAGGTGCAGAGGCTCCGCAGTCCCGCAGGTGTGGTGGTGAAAAAGCTGCTTAAACAAAGGAGGAAAGTCATGACCGTTTCAGCCCTGGACAGTTCGTTACTCTATCAGGAGCCGAGTCTTTACACGACCGTGGGAGACAGCACCCTGGACAGCGAGGATTTCATGAACCTGCTGATCACCCAGCTGCAGAACCAGGACCCCCTGGAACCGCTGGACACCTATGAAATGGCCTCGCAGATGGCCCAGTTCAGCAACATGCAGGCCACCCAGGAGATGGCGGGTAATATCGAAAAACTCCTGGAGTACCAGGTTTCGCAGAACAATGTGCAGCTCATTTCCCTGCTGGGCAGCGAGGTGACGGCATCATCCAATGTGGTGGCGGTGAGTGACGGGCAACCGGGCACCGGGGAATTCACCCTGGCGTCCGCCGTCGCCACCTGCCAGGTGGACATCTCCGACTCCTCCGGCAATGTCATAAAGTCCCTGGATCTGGGTAGCCTTGAGGCCGGCACCTACACGCTGGAATGGGACGGCACCAACAGCGGAGGGAATACCGTTGAGGACGGTCTCTATCTTTTTGCGGTGAACGGCACGACCGCGGACGGCACCGAGGCAGAGGTGGAATACCAGACCACCGGCACGGTGACCGGGCTCGATTACCAGTCAGGCACGGCGGTGCTGACCCTGGACAACGCCATCCCGGTTGAGGTGGGAGCGGTGATCGGGGTGCACAACGGCACCACGTAATACGGCGGTTGTGAACAGATTTCTCTTTTAAAATTCCGCGCGGGATGAACTGACATGTCCGGAATCTCCACCATTCTCAATATCGGCAAAGAGGCGCTGCTCGCCCAGCAGACCGCCATCAGCGTGGCCAGTCATAATATCGCCAATGCCGATACCGAGGGCTACAGCAGACAGAGCCTGACCCTGACCACCGCCGCTTCCTCTGCCATCGGCATCGGCTATCTCGGCAACGGGGTCCAGCAGGTCAGCATCATGCGCCAGTATGATCAGTTCATCAGCCGGCAGATTGTCGAGCAGAATTCAACGCTGGGCTATCTCGAGGCCCAAAGCGAGGCCTACCCCATCCTGGAGGCGATTTTCGACGAGACCGGGGACCTGGGGGTGAGTGACCTGCTGAACTCTTTCTGGGACAGCTGGCAGGCGCTGTCCGACAACCCGGAACTGGACTCCTCCCGCCAGCAGGTGCTGGAACAGGGCCAGCTGCTCATCGATAAAGTGCAGAACATCACCGCCGCCATCGGCGAACTGCGCTCGGACCTCAATGTCAGCATGGATGCGGCGGTGAGCGATGTGAATGCCATCACCCGGCAGATCGCCGATCTCAATGGGCAGATCAGCTCCACCGAAACCGCCACGGCCCAGCAGAATGACCTGCGGGACAAACGGGATGCCCTGGTCAACGAACTGGCCGGCTACCTTGACGTCACCTCCTTCGAGTCAGGCAACGGGGCCTGCACGGTGATGCTGGCCGACGGCCACAGCCTGGTGGATGCCGGCCAACAGTGGGACATTGCCTGGAATGAGGACGGGCTTTCCTGGATCAGCGAAAATGCCGGCGGCGAATCAAGCGCAACCGCCATCAAGGGCGGCAGCGATCTCGGCGGGAAAATCGGCGGCTGGACCGAGGTTCTCGGCCAGATCGAGGAAGGTAATTCGGACAACTACGCGGGTCAGCTCGACGCCTTTGCCAATGCCCTGATCCGGGAGATCAATCAGCAGTACAGCCAGGGGGTGGGACTGGCGCCCTTCAGCCAGGAGCTGCAGAGCGTGCAGATCCCGGATACGGCCCTGCTCACAGCCGCACTTGACGCCGGTCAGGCCGGCACGGCCATCCCGGCAGGCACCCTGCAGATCAACGGCGTAAATATCGGCAGGATTGCCGGCGGGGCGGCAAGTTCTGGGCTGGCCGCCGCAAAATCCGCCAATACGGCGGCGGCGATCAACGCCGCAGCATGCGGGGTCACGGCCAAACTCACCAGCCAGGTCAGCGGGACGGCCATCACCGCAGGTCTTGCTGCCGGCGAAACGGTGAACTTCACGGTGGGCGGCATCGAGGTGTCCTACACCGCAGCCGCCCCGGAGACGGCCGGGGAGACGGCGGCAAACCTGGTTGACGCCATCAACAGCGCCATCACCGCCTATAACAGTGACCCGGCCAACAGCCCGGAGATGACCATGGAGGCTATGGTGGGCGACGGGACCAACGGCGGGGCCGCGGACAGCCTTATCCTGCGCAACACCAATGCCGGCGACGAGTCGGCCATCGTCATCAGCGGCATTGATGCCGCTGAGGCAGCGGAGGGCAAACTTGGTCTGACCGGCGGCAGCTTCAGCGCGGATGCGACGCACAACAGCGGCACGGTGTCGCTCTTTGCCACCGAAGATATTGCCATCGAGGCCGGCAGCAATGATACCTACCTGGACCAACTCGGGCTCGGCGGCGGCAATGTCAGCAGCGATGACGTGGCAGGGGACGGCCAACTGACCTTCCGGGCCAGTGACAATGCGGTGAGCGGCGTGCTGCAGGGGCTGGCCTATGCGGATGAGCTGCAGACCGACGGGGGCGGCTTTGACCTGTGGCTCTACAACGGAGACGGCAGCCTCGCCTGGCCGGATGCGGTGAGCGTTGATCTGACCAGGGCCTACACCCTGCAGGATGTGGCGGAGGCCATCAACACCTCGCTTGCCAACACCACCGGCGCCAGCCCGGCCTGGCTCACCGCCTCGGTCCGGGACAACCGGCTGGTGCTTACCCCGGACAGCGATCATCAGTTCGCCTTCGGGGGTGACAACACAAACTTTCTCGCCGGCGCGGAACTGAACACCTTTTTCACCGGCAGCAGCGCAGCGGATATGGCCATCAACCAGACGGTGACCGACAACCCGGACTATCTTGCCGCAGGCCTGGTGGGCGAGGATGGGGAGATCTACACCGGCAATAACAACAACGCCCTCCTGCTCGGCAATATCTGCGACCGGGAAGATGTGGCCTTTACCGGCGGCAGCCAGACCAGCCTGAATGATTTTTACAGTTCCCTGGTGGGTGATATCGGCCTGGACAGCCAGGCCGCAACCGACAATCTGGAATACCAGACCCTGCTCGGCAACCAGCTCATGGACCTGCGCGATTCCGCCTCCGGCATCTCCCTGGATGAGGAGATGGCCAATCTCATCAAGTACCAGCAGGCCTACAGCGCCGCCGCCAAGCTGATCACCATGGCCGATGAAATGATGCAGACCCTGCTGGACACCATCTGAGGAGGAACATATGCGCATCACCACCCGCATGATTTACCGCAACATGCAGCATGACCTGAACTCGCTCAACAGCGATACCCAGACGGTCAATCGCCAGATCTCCTCGGGCAAACAGATGGCCAGCATCGCGGACAACCCGGTCAACCTGGTGACGGCGCTGGGGCTGCGCTCCGATATCGCCGGCATCAGCCAGTACCAGGAGAATCTCGACTACGGCAAAACCATGGTCACGGCGGCGGAAACATCCCTCACCCAGATGAAGGATCTGCTGATGCAGGCCAACAACGCCTCCTTGAGTCAAACGGACCGCGACATCGTCGCCGGGGAGATCAACAGCCTGTTTGAGCAGGCCATCGACCTGGCCAATACCCGGATCAACGGCAAGTATATCTTCGGCGGCTATCGCACCACCGGCTATACGGACAGCGAACCAACCCCCTTCATGGAGGGAGTGGCGGATCATTACCAGGCAAACGGCTCGGCCTGCGCAACCCTCAGCCTGCCGCTGACCAGCCTCGAAGATGCGGACAACGACGGCATCCCGGACTATGGCTACCAGTTGGGCGGCGGCGAACTGCTGATCAATGGCATTGCGGTCCCTGGGCCTCAGGCCGATGCCGTATCCACCATCTTTGCCGACGCCTCGGCCACGGCCAAGGCCGCGGCCGTCAATGCCGTCTCCGCCGAGACCGGGGTGAGCGCCGCCGTCACCCCGGCCGTGATCGCCAATGGTCAGGCGGTAACGGCGGGCACGCTCACCAGCGGGGATCTGGTCATCAACGGGGTGGATATCTTCTCCTCAGCCACGGACATTCTGGCAGATGACCAAGACAATGCCCTTATCGAGGCCATCAACAGCCGGAGCGCGGCAACCGGGGTATCGGCCTGCAGAAACAGCAACGGCCAGTTGCTGTTAAGCGCCGGCGACGGGCGCAACATCCAGGTCACCACCTCCGCCAGCGGCGAGTCGGTGAGCCACCTCAACGGCGCTGACCCGGCGGCGGCCCAGGACAAGGTCTATTTCGGCTCCGTCTTTCTTTCCTCCGCCAGCCCCTTCACCATAAACGCCGAGGAGCAGGCCACCGGCGCCCTGGCCGCGCTGGGCATGGACGGCGGGGCCGGCATTACCGGCCAGGCGGATGATACGGCCGGCGACGGTCTCTTGACCGTGAACACCATCGCCCAGCAGGAGGGCAACGTCCGCTATACCGGCGATGCACATGATCTGCTGATCAAGATCGGCGTAAGCAGCACCCTGACCGTTGGGGTTAACGGGCAGAACGCGGTGGCGGATACCGGCATATTCGACGTGCTCTCTAAGCTGCAGCAGGCCCTGCTGGGCAGCGGCTATACCGCGGCAACGGGCGGCAATCCCGCCGACGACACCACCGCCTTGCTAATCGACAATGCCACGGGGCTTGAGAACATAGAGGACGGCACGGTGTTTACCGACGGCAGTTTCTTGGTCACGGTCTTTGATCATGCCTACAATCCGCCCCATGAATTGTCCGTGGAGATCCCGGTGGACACCGCCTATGATTCATTGGAGAGCGTGGCGGCCAAGATCGACGGGGTGCCCGGCCTGACCTCCTGCTGGAATGCGGACGGCCTGCTGCAGGTGGAGAGCAGCGAGGCGGAGCGCTACAGCTTTTCATTGGCTGACGACAGCTCCAACTTCCTGCAGCTTGCCGGACTGACGGATGCAACCATGCAGAGCCAGGCCCTGGACCAGTCGCTTGCCGGCCTCCAGCAATGCATGGAGGAGATCGCCTCCCAGGTCTCCTCCTGCGGCGCGGCCTATAACCGTATCACCGTGCAGAGCCAGATCTATGATGATCTGGACCTGGCCATCCAGGAAAACCTGTCAAACAAGGAGGACACCGACCTGGTTGAGGCGGCCATGCAGCTTGCGGCAAAAACCACCGCCTATGAGGCAGCCCTGGCCGCCGCTGCCAAGGTCACGGAGTTGAGTCTGGTGGATTTTCTGTAAGGCAAAAATGCAGAAGTGGATGCAGAGGCGGTTCGCGCAGCGCCCCTGCACGCCTCCCTGCAAGGTCCCGTCCCGCATGTAAAGTTTTGTTAATAATGCAACCCCGTTTTTTAACAAAACTTCACGTGAGTTTTCGCTTTGGTAAGCCGAGAATAATTTATGTCTTCTTCTCGCCTGACCGGCAACATATTGCGGTCGCAGGTCATCACCTTACCAAACGACAACAGACGGGGCATCATGAAAAATCCGGCAAGCGAAGCAAGCGATCTCGAGATCATCGCGCAGGTACTGCATGGCGAGGTAAATGCCTTTGCCTGTTTGATTGAGCGCCATAAGAAACTTGTTTTCCACATCGTCAACAACCACATGGCCGCCCAGTTTGTCGAGGAAACCGCCCACGATGTTTTTGTCAGGGCCTACCGGTCCCTGAATCATTTCAGCAATAAAGGAGATTTTAAGAATTGGCTCTCGTCAATTGCCGTGAGAACATGTTATGATTTCTGGAGAAAAAAATACCGGTCACGGGAAGTGCCCATCAGCGCCCTGTCCGACCAGCATGTTGACTGGCTGGAGAGGACCGTTACCGACGAGTCGGAGGCGTGCCATGCCGACGGCCACCGGCAGCTTGAGGCAAGGGAGATGCTGGCCTGGATGCTGGCCAAGCTTTCCCCGGCCGACCGCATGGTGCTGGAACTGGTTTATCTGCAGGAATATTCCTGCGGCGAGGCGGCCCAACTGCTCGGCTGGAGTGTCGCCAACGTAAAAATCAGATCATTCAGGGCCCGGGCCAAGCTGAAAATACTTTGCAAGGATCTGCTGAGGGATCACTGACCAGGTGAATTTATGAAACTGAGCAAGGAAGCTCTTTCAAAAATTTTCAACACCTTTCGTGGTGTTCACCAAAATAAGGATAAGGTTGAACCTTCTGCCGGCTGGCAAAGCAGGGTCATGGATGATATCAGGCAGCAACCCCCGCCGGCCGGGCGCTGCTTTCGCCCTGTGCTCTGGGGCACCCTGTTTGTTCTTTTTATTGGCCTGCTCTGCCTTTATTTTCTGATGCGCTGAAAATCAAGAAACGTTATGAGCCTCTGGCAAAATGACGAATGACTTACCAGATTGTGGCGGTCTTGACGGATGGATATCCAGCCGGCGGCGTCAGTGGTTTCATTTTGCCAAAGGCTCTCCGATAATCAAATAATCAACCGCTGCCCCTTCTTTTTACGTTTTCCAAAGGCGGCCAAGCCGGTTAGCCCTGATCCAAGCAACCAAATGGCTCCAGGTATGGGAACCGCTGAAACTTCTCCGTTGCGAAGGGCTAACCCGGAACCGCCGTTGAAGGACTGGAGGGCGTAGATCTGGCCGCCGCGGTCCATGTCGAAGGTCCAGGCGTAGCCCGGATTGACAGCCGCCCACTCCGTGCTGGACCAGTACCAGGACGAAGTTAAATTATTAAAATCTCCAGTATTCTGCAGGCCCCATCCCGCCTGGGGACTTCTTCCAGCAGTATCGTAATATGCCAGGTTACCCAATTCCTCATAAAACAGATGGCCCATCTCCGAGCTGGTAATGTTATAACCTGTCGTGGTGGTGCCATCCCAACCCCATTGATATGGACCATCAACGGTACTGCCCAGCCGCCAGGTGTTATCATCCCAGGCAACTCGATAACCAGCATTAATATTATAGGTTAAAGTCGAATCCAGCCCTGCGGCCCAGGCATTCTGCGCCCCACAAGTTGCACCGGCATGGGTATAATCCAGCCAGACTACGGAATTACCATTATTGTCATTGTCCCAGATCAGGTTGAATTCTCCGATCGGGGCAGCCCCGCCCACACCGTCAAGGTCATAGGTTGCAGTGCCGATTACGGTCAGTGCCGCCTCCGCCGCCCCCGCCATGCCGAACAGCAACATCCCGGTTGTCAATCCTGCCAAAAGTTTTTTCTTCATCTTGATTTTTCCATTTTTGTTATCCCCGGCTCATCAGGCGGGGAAGAGGTTTTGATTCTTGTGACCGATCAATTCGGGGATTTTGTCACAATTTAATTGGAGCCAATAACCATGCGGATCACATCATTATTTGCTCCTTTCTTTTTTTGTTATTTTTTGGTTTATGTCATACTATGCACAAATCGCACAAGTCGGGTTGATCATCTTGCAATATTCAGACCGATTTGCCGCCCAAAAAAATTGGTAAAATTTCAGCAAGTTAGTTTGAAGCTAATTTTAAGAATTTATTTTAATTCCAGATACTCGGAACGAATTTACAATTTTATGGAATCAGGACGTAATGAATCTATCTGGCTGGCACAACTTCGTGAAATTTTGTTGTCAGGAGAGAAGCAACGGGTTACCATACCTCCGCTGCTTCCGCCCGCACTGCTCATCGCCTTGCGCTATCTCTATTTCCGGGCAGCACCGGCACCTATTAATTCACCGTCCCCATGCTGAAAACCGATAACACCTGCCACCCGGCGCCGGGCAGCGAATCACTGCTGCTCTTCCCGCCTTTCGCCGATCCCACCTGGCCCTATGTGGCCCTGCCCGCCCTCAAGGGATATCTGCGGCAACGCGGCATCGAGACCGTGGTGCGGGACCTCAATATTGAGGGGCTTGATTTTCTGCTGGACCCAGGCACCATTGCCGGATGGCGGCAGCGGCTGACGGATCGTTTCCATGCTTTGAATAACCAGCGGCGGCTCACGCTGTACGAGCAGATGGAATACCGGCGGGTGGCGGAGGCCATGGCCCTGGATCGCGATTTCGGTCAATGCGCCGCAATCATGCGCGACCCGCAGCGGTTTTACCGGAAAAAGGCTTACCAGCGCAGCCGCGACGGCCTTGAAGAACTCTTCCTCCTCATGGAGGCGGTCTTTTTCCCCTTCCGCTTCGGCTTCAACCGGGCCAATCATCTGGCCGCGCCCTGGGACTTCGACCTGCTGGACCATTATATCGCCGGCCGCTGCAGCCCGTTTGACGGCTTTTACCGCGCTCAGCTCGATAAGCTCGACCCGCCGCGTTTTGCCGGCCTTTCCCTGACCTTTGTCTCCCAGATTCCCGAGACCTTTTATCTGGGCAAACTGATCAAGGAATACTTTCCGGCCTGTTTCGTCATGCTGGGCGGCCCCTGCATCGACCAGATCGTCCGCAACGCCGCCCCTGAGGCGGTGGGCCGCATCTTCGATTATGCGGACGCGGTGGGCCTGCAGGAGGGGGAGAAAACCCTGGCGGAGCTGCTGCCGCTGCTGGCCGCGGGTCCTGCCGATCCGGAGCGGCTCGCCACCATCCCCAACCTGGTGAGGAAAGATCCGCACACCGGCGCCCTGCTGCGGGGACCGGCCTGGACCCTGAATCTGGCCGACGGCGCGGCCCCGGATTACAGCGACCTCGACCTTGACCGCTATCTGGCGCCGGACCGTCTGCTGCTCTACAGTCCCACCAGGGGCTGCTACTGGAACAAATGCTCCTTCTGCTGTTACGGCTTCAACCAGTCTGGCCGCCACCTCTACCGGGAAATCCCGGTCAAACAGGCGGTGGCCGATTTGCGCGGCCTGCAGCAAGAGTTCGGGGTGAAAAATTTCTATTTTTCCTGCGACGTGCTGGCCCCGGCCTATGCCCTCGACCTGGCCCGCGGCATCATTGATGCGGGGCTGGATATCCGCTGGTCCACCGACCTGCGCATCGAGGCCGCCTACACCCCGGAGAACTGCCGCCAGCTCCAGCAGGCCGGGCTCCGGGCCGCGGCCTTCGGCATCGAAAGCGGCTCGGACCGGATCCTGGGGCTGATGAACAAGGGCATCAAGGTGGAGCTGATCCGCCGCATCAACCGCAATTTCCACCAGGCGGGCATCGCCACCAGCTGGATGACCTTTCTCCAGCATCCCGGCGAGACCTGGCCGGAGGCGATGGAGACCCTGGCCCTCATCGAACGGCAAAGCCCCATGATCGATCAGTTCATTGTCGGCGACTTCAATCTCACCCCGGGTTCACTCATCGCCTGCCGGCCGGAGCAGTATGGCATTGCCGCGATCTACCATACCGCGGGCGATGTCTTCAAACTTTTCCCCCAGTACCGCATGGCCGAAAACGGCGGCGGCGAAGATGCGGCGGATACCCTGGATGACAGCATCGCCGCCCTTTCCCGGCGCTACCATCTCGACCACTACCCCTGGGCCGGGGCCATCTCCACCCACCACTCCTTTCTCTACCTGCTGCGCTTGGGCCAGAGGGCCTTTGCCCAGGAGTGGCCCGGGGCAAAAAATCCCACCCATAGGCCGAAGAAGGCCCTCCGTCCCAAATTCTCCCTGGCCGAGGCCCGCAGGCATGAGGAGTCCTTCATGCAGCGCTATCTGGCCAGCGCCCTGCAGCCCGGCCAGGACGGGGGCCCGGCGCCTCTGTGTTTCAAGCACTTTTCCAGGGAGCTTAGGAACAGGTAAGACCTGACGCGGGATGGAGCGGACTCATGACGCAGTGATGATCACAGATCCCCGTACAGCCTGCGCGTATTTTCCCGCACCGCCGCAAGCACCGCGTCAACGGCAATGTCCTTGATCTCCGCAATGGCCTTTACGGCGATCACCACATTGGCCGGTTCGTTTCTCTGGCCGACATCAGGGCCAAGGACCGGACTGTCGCTTTCCACCAGCAGACAGGAGAGCGGCAGGAGCCCCACCAGCTTCTGTTTCTGACGGGAACGGACCAGCGACGGCGGCACGGAAAAGAAAAAACCCGCCTCCACCGCCGGCAGGGCGGCGGAATACCTGCCGTCAAAGGCGTGCATCTGCACCCGCTTTGCACCCTGCTCCAGCAGCAGGGCAACCGCCTGGCGGCCGGCGGAACGGGAATGGACATTGAGCGGCAGATCGAGCCCTTCCGCAAGTTCTATAAATTTTCGAAAAACCAACCGCTGCACTTCCCTCGCCTCTTCCTCCTGGGCAAGCCAAAAATCAAGCCCAACCTCACCGATGGCATAAAAACGTGCTGCATGCTGCCGGATAAAACCGCTCAACCGCTCCGCCTCCTCCATGTCGGCAAATTCAGGATACAGGCCTGCCGCCGGTTTCAGGACCGGATACTGTCCGGCCAACTCCAGATTGCGCCGGGCATCCTCCAGGGTCTCGCCGACCATGACGATGGCCGCAACGCCTGCTTCCTGCGCCCGGTTGATCACCTCCTGCCGGTCCTGATCAAAGGCATGGTCACAGATATGCGCATGGGTGTCGACAAGTATTGGCTGCTTATTTTCAGTACCCCCCTCGAATCGCATCATGTCCTTCCCCCCTTTTTGGTAGGCAATTATTTTACTCTTTGATCAATATCAGGCAAAGTGTATAGTCAATCAATTAAACTATGGAGCCTCTTGCAAAATGAACATCTACTCCGATCGGCTAAAAATCACCTGTGCGGCGTCTTCCTGGTGAAATCGTCCTCAACGTAGCACTGCTACGCTTCCGGGCGATTTCACCACTCATCCTTGCACAGAATATTTTCCTCTCGATCTCGCTACGACGTTCATTTTGCAAGAGGCTCTATGTATTGTTTTTTTTATTTGTGAGGATTGTCTATGACCGGAAAGGACATCAGATGGGCGCAGCGTTTCGCAAATTTTCGGAAAGCCTTGAGCCAGTTGCGGAAATTTGTCGACAAGGGTGACCTGTCCGAACTTGAACAGCAGGGCCTGGTCAAGGCATTTGAATATACCTTCGAGCTTGCCTGGAACAGCCTGAAGGACTTTTTGGAATACCGAGGCCAAAGCGAGATCTACGGATCAAGGGATGCTATTCGCAAGGCGTTTGAGCTTGGCCTGGTGGAAGACGGTGAAGGCTGGATGGACATGCTTAAAAGTAGGAATCTCACCTCCCACACCTATAATGAGGAAGTTGCGGAAGAGATATGCCGGGCAGTGCTGCTCAATTATTTCCCGCTTTTCCTTGCTTTGGAAACACGACTGCTGAATCTTCTCGCTGATCAGACATGAGTTGAGGAATGGTGGCATGTCTTACGGCTTGAAGGATGAAACAGTAGAAGGAATTAAAGGCGTTTTTGCCAAATACCCCGAGGTGGATGAAGCGATTCTCTATGGTTCCCGTGCCAAGGGAAATTTCAGGCTCGGTTCGGATATCGACCTGACCTTGAAGGGAGAATGGCTGAATCTGCAACTCCTCAATAAAATCAGCCTGGCCATCGACGACCTGCTTCTGCCTTATCATGTCGACCTCTCCATCTATCACCAGATTGATAATCCGGACCTGATCGCGCATATCGAGCGGGTTGGCAAGATTTTTTATCAGTCCGGGAACCGAAGCCGGTAATCTCCCGGTATTGTGTTTTACGTTTGCCCCCCAAAAATGCCCTGTATCTACAACTCCCCGTGTTCCAGAAAACTGTAATGTCCCTGCCGGCTGAAAATAATGTGGTCCAGCACGGCGATGCCGAGGGTTTCCCCCGCCTCCCTGAGCTGCCGGGTGATCTGCAGATCCTCCTTGCTGGGCGTGAGGTTGCCCGAGGGGTGATTGTGAGCAAGGATAACCGCTGAAGCCCGGTCGGTGATGGGATCGGCAAAGACTTCACGGGGGTGAACCTGGGTTTTGTTCACCAGACCGACCGAGACGACGCGGGTGGTGATGACCTCATTGGCGCCGTTCAGGGAAATGCAGAGAAAATGTTCCTGCTTGCGGTCGCCGTAGTGTCGCACCAGGGGCAGCACATCAACCGGGGTTTTGATCTTGATGCCCTCCGGCCGGATGCGGCGGCGGGCGAATTCCAGGGCTGCGGCGACAAGGGTGGCCTTGGCCGGCCCCACTCCTTCTAAGCGCTGGAGATCGGCCAGGTCCGGCCTGCCGTGCTGATCGTCCACCAGCCGGACAATCCGTCTGGCCACGGTCAGTACATCATGGCCCTTGGTGCCGAAGCCCAGCAGAATGGCCACCAGTTCCTCATCGGTCAGGGCAGCGGCCCCCTTGCTCTGCATCTTTTCCCTGGGCCGGTCATGTTTGGGCAGGTCGGCTATGCGCTTGGCCATAAGGCACGTTTCCTCCTTTTCATCAGGCGGCCGCCCACTTCTGGCCGCTGTTGGCATACTGCAGCATCATGTCAAAGATGCTGTCGCATTTTTCCTTGAACAGCAGCCGGTCGTAACTGTCGGGCAGTTGTTCATCCAAAATCCGCTCAACCGTGGAGCGGACAATGGCCCTGGTATGGGTATCCTTGTACCAGTCCTGGATCAGCACCCTGGGATGTTCCTCCAGCAGCCGGTGCAGCAGGGACTTGGCGGCCAGCTTGACCTTTTGCTCCTCTTCCCTGGTCATTTTCTCCTTTTTCAGCAGATCAAAAAGTTCCAGTTCGTCCTCGGACAGGCCTTCCCGGATATGCCGCTCATCCTCGTCCTGCAAGCCCCTGGCAAGGTTCATCAGGTCATCATAATAATTCTCGGTGGACGAGCCGCCGGCGTTATAGGCGTCGATGATCGTCTGCAGCTTTTGGGCAAAATCGGTACGGGTCATATTCTGCCGCAGCATCTGAGTAATCTTGCCGCCAATGAAGGCGCGCAGGTCGGCGATTTCGATATTCTTATAGGCGGCATGCCGAAAATCTTCCTTGAGCTTGTCAAAATCGATTTTGCTGAGATCCCAGGTCCTGCCGGTCTGGACGATCTGAAAAGAGGGGGTCTCCTGACCGGCTACCCCTTGTTCCGTTTTATTGACCACCACGCTTTCGTCAAGCAGTTCGCTGATGCGCAGGCTCACCGCCTCGATATCCTGACGGTCGATGATGCTCTCGATCACCCCGCGCAGGTACTGGAAAACCGCCACCAGCCGGCCGGTGCCCCGGCCCAGGATTTCCGGCTTGCAGGCCTCATAGAGCGCCGAGATGGTATTTTCATAGACATTGAAGCTCTTGCGCCATTCGTCATTGCCGAGCAGGGTGTCGGCGTAGGCATTGAACAGGCCGATGTTTTTAAAGACATTACGATTTTCGAGGATTTCAGGAATGTCGATCCGCCGTTCCCGGCAGAAGGCCAGACCCTGGCCGATGGCGTCCTCCAGCAGCCGGAACAGCTCCTCCTTGTCCCGGACCGGGGATTCGTCCAGCCCCTCCTCGCCCCGGGCATAGTCCTGCAACGCCTTTTTCATGTTGCGGAAGACGTTGTAGTAATCGATGATCTCGCCGTTGCGCTTCGCCACCCCGTTGATCGCAAAGGAGGTCACCCGGTTGGCCCGGGCAATGGTCTGCATCAGGGTGTGGTCCTTCATCGGCTTATCGAGATACAAGGTGGAGAGGGTGGGAGCATCAAAGCCGGTGAGCCACATGGCGCAGACAAAGACCAGCTGCAGCGGGTGCTCCGGGTCCTTGAAGTTGTACTCGATATCATGGCCGTGTTCGTCCACCTGCTCCAGGCGAGTGCGGTGCGGTTTGATGTCCAGCTTCCGGGCCTTGAATTTCTCTTCCTCCCCGGCCTCGCTGCTGACCACCACCGCCATCTCCACCCGTCGCATGTACTCGACAAGCTTTTTCAGCCGGTGCTTTTCCAGATCGTTATCCGACTTCTTGATGCGGCCCACCAGGGTTTTGATCTCCTCCTTCCATAACCGCTGCACCTTGTCATGCATCCTCACCGCCGTGAACTTGTCCACCGCGACGACCATGGCCTTGCCCAGATAGCCCCGGCGGGGAAAGTGATAGACGATGTCCCTGGCAATGGCCTCCAGCCGGTCGTCGCGCTTGATCACCTCGATCTCGGCGGCGAATTTTTTCTCCAGCTTGGCCTGCTGGCTCTCGTCCAGGTTCTCCTCTTCCAGTATCTGGTAGAATTCCTCGCTCAACTCCTCGTTCTGGATGCACACCTCCGGCACCCGTTTGCGGTAGAAAAGCGGCACCGTGGCGCCCTCGTCCATGGACTGCTGGAAGTTGTACTCGCTGACGTAATCGCCGAACCAGGCGTTGGTCTTGCGCTCCCGGCCCAGCAGCGGCGTGCCGGTGAAGGCCAGGTACTGGGCGTTGGGCAGCCCATGCCGCATGTTTTCGGCCAGGGACTTGTACTGGGTGCGGTGCGCCTCGTCGACGATAACGATGATGTCGTCCCGGTCGGAGAGCAGCGGGTAGTCCTTGCCCTTGTCATAGCGGAACTTCTGGATCAGGGTGAAGACGATCCGCTTGTTCCGGCCCAGGAACCTGCGCATCTCCTCGCTGTTTTTGGGCTGGGCCGCCTCGTGTTTTTTAACCGTGCCGGTGTTGAGAAAGTTGCGATAGATCTGGCCGTCCAGGTCCTCGCGGTCAGTGATCACCACAAAGGTGAAGTTGCCGGGGACTTTGCGGAAAATCTTGCGGCTATAGAAGATCATGGAAAAGCTCTTGCCCGACCCCTGAGTGTGCCAGAAGACGCCGAGTTTCCCCTGCCGCCCCGCCCGCTCCAGAAAGACCGCATAGGCCCGGTTGACGCCGAGGAACTGGTGGTTCATGGCGATGATCTTCTGGGTTTCCTTGTGGAAGATGATGAAGTTCTCCACATAGTCAAGCAGCCTGCCCGGCGCGCAGAGCCCGGCCGCCACGTATTCCAGGCTGGTGCCTTCCCGCCTGACCCGCTCCCGGTCCACCTTTTCCTTTTCATCCGCCACCCGCAGCCAGGGAAAAAAATGCTCCCAGCCGGCGGTGCAGCTGCCCACTTTGGTCTCGATACCATTGGAGAGGATGCACAGACCGTTGGTCAAAAAGAGCTGGGGGATGTCCTTTTTGTAATTGGTGAGGTTGTCGTCATAGGCGGATTTGAGTTTGACGTTGGAGTTCTTCAGTTCGATGAACACCAGGGGGATGCCGTTGATGTAGAGCAGGATGTCCGGCCGCCGAAAGTACAATTCACCTCTGATCCAGAGCTGGGACACGGCCAGAAAGTGATTATTCTCCGGTTGGTTGAAGTCGATCACCCGCACCCGTTCCTGCTCTTTTTTGCCCTCTGCGTTGTCAAACTCCACCGGAATGCCGTCCCGGATCAGGGTGTCAATCTCCCGGTTGGCGGCAATGGCTGTCATGGCCGGCCGTTTGTCAATCAATCGGGCCAGGGCCGTCTCAATGGCCGCCTCCGGGATGGCGGGGTTGAGCCGGATGGCCGCCTCCCGCAGCCGGCCGGCAAAGATCACCTCCCGTTTATCGCGGCGTCCCGATCCGTCGTGCAGATCAGCCGGATCAACGGTGTGGCAGTTCAGCAGCTCAAAACCGAACTGGTGCAGCTTCTCCAGCATGGCCTGCTCGATCTGCTCTTCGGAGATGAAGTTAGCCATTGCCTGCCTGCCGGGTTTGTATTATATTCTGACCAGACAGACCAGAACAGGGAGGAGTTACTATGCGCAGCGAATGGCAACTGCAGGAAGCAAAGGGCAACCTGAGCCAGCTCATCAAACGGGCGGCGGGCGGCGAGGCCCAGGTGGTGACGGTGCACGGCAAGCCGACGGCGGTGGTGGTTTCGGTGGAAGAATACGCCCGGCTCACCCGCCAGCGGGGCAAGCTCTCCAGCGCGCTGCTGCGCCCTGAGCTTGCCATCGACGACCTCGACCTTTCCCGCAGCCGCGACACCGGCCGCGACCTCGAATTATGAGTTGGCTGCTCGACACCTGCGTGCTTTCCGAATACGCCAGGAAGGTTCCCGCACCACACGTCATCGACTGGCTGGACCAGCAGGACGAAGAAAGCCTCTTCATCAGTCTCATCAGCCTGGGCGAGATCGAAAAGGGCATCCTTAAGCTGCGCCCAACCGACCCTGGCCGCAGCCAGAGACTCACCGCCTGGCTGGGCAAGGTGGAGCAGCGCTTCGCCGGGCGCATCCTGCCGCTCGATAGTGCCGCGTTCCACGTCTGGGCACAGATCGCCGCTCAAGCTGAACTCGCCGGCCAGCCCCTGCCGGTGATGGATGCGCTCCTCATGGCCATAGCCCAATGCCATGGCCTCACCATCGTCACCCGCAACGTACGGGACTTCGCGTCCTACCCGCAGGTCTTCAATCCCTGGGAGTTGTAAAACCGCCGTACCCATCTTTTCACCCTTCATGCATAGCCTCCTCCATGCCGGGCGGGAAATGGATGTCGAGGTTTTCCACCGGGAGTTTGCCGGAGATGAGGCGGGGGAGGAGGAGGTCGCGTGTTTTCTCCAATACCGTATTTCCCTGCGCCAACCGCTCTTTTTGATGAAATAGCGGGGCAATTATCGAATCAAACTGTTTTTGCAATAGTTTGGAGGGGATTAAAATAGAAATCCCGTTGATATGATTACGGTTCAAAGAAGGCACTCCAGCGCCAGCATTAAAGTTCTCAAGCCCCATGTTTTTCAGGGTGTAATAGACCAAATAACTCGAATTGCCATAAAAATTCCTCACATACAGGCACGTATTCAAGGGCCAGGCATTTTCGGATATATACTGGACCGTTCCCAAACTTCCCGATCTTCCCGTAGTAATAACCGGAGGCTTTACTTTAAATTGATGGTGATGTGTCTTGATCGAGGTTGAGGCTACAACCGGGTAAGGTCCAGGAACAACTTGCTTATCAGGGAGGTCATAACCACGCTGGAGCATGCAAAAATCGCCAAATCTTTTCTGTGCCCACCCCTCCGGCACGCCCTTCACCATCTTCGCCTGCTTATAGCCGGGGAAACGGAAGCGCACGAACCACTCGCAATAGATCTCCTCGGCCATCTTTTCCAGCAGGGCAATGCGGCGTTTGTTGTTTTCGATCAGGTCGTCGTAGGCGGAGAGGATGGCGGCGATTTTTTTCTGTGTGGGCATCGATGGAACATTAAGAGCCGTCATTTTTTTAAATGACGTATACTGAAACCTGGAAACGCCAGTATGTTGAATGTTGTAAACAGCCATGTACCCGGCATCATACAGCCCTTGGAGCAGGTAATAAATGAACGTGGGGCTATATCGCACTTGATCTAAACGTAAATGCCGGCAGAAGCTTGCACAAAGAACTGGGACCTTATTATGCTTTTCAAAAAAGGTTGTATTAAGTAAAGCACTCCGTCCCGTGGATTGCTTTGCAGTCCCACCAGCCATTTCAAATACAATATCTCCTGGCTGAAGCTTTTTTCGTTCTAGCAAACGATCCTTAATCCAACGACGAGGCAGCTCTAGTTTCAGATCATGCAAACCTGAGAAGTCAGTACCTCTTACAACTTCGCAAAGTTGATGTCCAATTGCGCTTTGTCCCTCCCCCCACTCTCCATCCCTACTTTCAACCAGAAGATCCGCGAAGGGAACTTTATTCCATTCGCTCATTGTTCTCCCACCATCAGTCCTATGTTCTTTGAAATCACAGTCTCTAATTCACCTGAAGCGTTATTCAGCCGCGTCAGCTCCTCATTCATCGCCAGTAATTCCTCAATAAACTCCTCCTCAGTCTTGCCATCCTCCTCGATCACCACCCCCACATAGCGGCCGGGATTGAGGGAATAATCCTGCTCACTGACCTCCTCCGGGGTGGCCAGCCTGCACAGTCCGGTGACATCCGCATATTCCGCCTGGGGAAAACGCTCCTGCAGCCAGTGGATGTGGCGGAAAAAGCTTTCGGCGGTTTTCACCTCACCCTGCAGTTCCTCCAGAGCAGTTTTCAGGGCTTTGATCTTGCGATCCACGGCCTGCCGTTTGTTGGTCTTTTTGGCAACCTCGGCCTGTTCCTTTTCATGGCAGCGGATGATCCTGGCGAGCTGTTTCAACCCCTCGTGCAGGCTGGTGAAGAATGGGTCGAAGGCCTGCCGCAATTGCTGCTGGGCCGCGTTTTTTGTGTCGATGGCTGCTGCGCCGGCCTCCCCGGCGAGATACTTATCATGCTGGACCTGCAGTTTTTTCAGCCCGCTCCACTGGGCCAGCAGATCGGCCACCGCCTGTTTGCCGCCGTTGTTGTCCAGCACCGCCAGGAGCTGCCCGGCCACCGGGCCGACCTTCTCCTTGTTTTCGCTGAGCTTTTCCATGCCCTGCGCAAAATAGCGGTCAATGAGCTGGACGAATTTATGGCGCTTGCCCCGGCGCAGGTGGCTGACCACGGCGATGTTATTGATCTGCTCCTCGGAAAATTCCCGGTGGGCCCGGTCGATCTGGGTGAAGATATTGCGGCTGTCGATGAACAGGATGCGCTCATCCTGCTTGGCCTTGTCAAAAAACCACAGGGTGGCCGGCAGGGTGACGGTGTAGAACATGTTGGAGGGCAGGGTCAGCATGGTGGAGATCAGGTTGCTGTCGATCAGCGCCCGGCGGATATCGGCCTCGGAGTGGCGGGCATCGGAGGCGGAATTGGCCATGACCAGGGCGGCCCGGCCCTTGTCATTGAGCGAGGTGGCGAAGAGGTTGATCCACAGGTAGTTGGCGTTGGGCACCGTCTCCTTGCCCTGCTCGCCCTTCTTGATCTTGCTCTTGTTGCGGGGGATGCCGTAGGTGTTGAAGCGCCGGTCCTTTTCTACAGTGCTGAGATTGACTTCATCCACGTTGAAGGGTGGATTAGCCAGCACATAGTCAAAGCGGCCGAAGCTGTCATGCACATTATCAGAGTAGGTGTTGGCCTGCTTGACGTCACCGCGCAGGCCGTTGACCGCCAGGTTCATCTTGGCCAGCTTGACGGTTTCCAGGGTCTTTTCCTGGCCGTAGACATAGATATCGCCGCCGTCGCCGTTGACCAGTTCGTCCCGGTGGCGGTCGATGAACTTGGCCGACTGGACGAACATGCCGCCGGAGCCGCAGGCCGGGTCAAAGACCGCGCCGCCGAAGGGTTCGATGATCTCCACCATCAGCCGCACCACCGAGCGGGGCGTAAAAAACTCACCGCCGCCCTGGCCCTCGGCCATGGCGAAATTGCCGAGAAAATATTCATAGATCTGGCCGAAGATGTCGCCTTCGGCATCGGCCGGGATATTGGCGAAGTTCTTCAGCAACTGGCCGGGGATGGTCCGGTCGGTGCGGGTCAGCCGGAAATATTCGTCCTGGGGCAGGACGCCGCGCAACTCCTGCTTGTACTCTTCGATGGCCTCCATGGCCTTTTTGATGGCCTTGGCTATGTCCTGTTCTTCCGGCAGGTTGAGCAGATAGTCATAGCGGGCATGATCCGGCAGATAAAAGCCGGACTTCTCGACGGCGATGTCGCTGAGGGGTTTTTCCCGCCGCGTTCCTTTGAGCCTGGCGTATTCCTTGAGAATCTCCTTCTCATACCGGCGGTAGCGGTTGTCGGCGAATTTCAGGAAGATCAGCCCCAGCACCGGGGTGGAATACTCACTGGCCTTGAGGTCGGAATTGGCCCGCAGGGTGTCGGCGCTGCGCCAGAGATCATTTTCAAGTTGTTTCAGTTCTTCGGAGTTCATTTGCCAAACACTATTACGTTAAATGAAAGGGATAGCCACAATTTTTCTGCTCCAATCCGGAATTATCGGCACCCTTTTCTGGCTATGCATGTTTAATTGGGAAGGGTATGAGATCAGATGAGGTTTTTCGGAAAATCATTACCATATTCAGGCAAAACTGCAAAAAGCAATTCTGCAGGATTACCTTTAAAACTTACCTTGCCCGGTTCACGTTGGGCAGGAAAGATAACAGCTGCGGCCGGCCCAGTCTGCCGATCATTCATTCTTTCCCTCAAAATTGCCCAAAATCCCTCTGCCATTCGCGCGTTTGCCCAAGACCGATGAACGGCTATCGACAAGAGAATGCACAACTCACCTGAATACTCCAACTAGTTGACATTAGGTGTTTTTTCGCCTAACGATAATAAAAATACCGCCACTCGAAAAATATTGACAAGTCCAAATTGACCACTTAACATGAAACTATAATTTCCGATTCGTAGCGGTATCGGCAGGCTCGGGCGGCCATTTCATTTCATCCTGATCCTGCCCGTTGCAGTACGTTTTCTCTTTTGTTGATGCAGTACAGAGTGTTACCCGGCAGCCAAAATTGGTTTTCCCAACCCAGGGCGATTCACCTCATTAAACACAGCAAAGGGGGGCGCGATCATGTTATACCATCCGGAACTCATTGTTTACCTTTGGCTTTTCCCTCTTTTCCTTTGGGTAGTTGCCCCTCTTCTCTTCTCACCCATCGGCATGTTGCTCCGCTTTATTATCGGCGAGCCGGTTCCCGAGAGTGCGGCGGAGCGGGGTGTCAGCCGGGTCAGCAGCTAAACCGACGCACTCCGGGACAAAAAACACGCCCTCAGCCAATGTCTGATGCCCGGTGTCATGGGCTGTAAGTTCAGCCGCCCATGGCACCGCCAACTTGCCCCCGTTTTCCGGGTGGATGCAGGTTGATGCTTTGCCGCGGCAGCAATATCGTCTTCATGCCGGGCAGATGAGCGGTAGCCGTACTGCAGAAAATCCAGCCATCGTTGTTGCGCCCCCAAAACCCGCCTTCCTTGAAAAAAACTCTGTAAAACCAATTCTGCAAGATTCCCATAAACGTCACCCCAGCCTGCCGGCGAAAATTTAACGGATACCCCTTGATTGTCACTTGCACAACAACGGGGTGAGCGTGTACAACAGGCCTTTGGACCATGAAAGTGACCGGTAATGCCCAGGAAGTTCCGCGGGCCCGGCGCTCTCGCTTGCTTCACGTTTTAACCAGGTGAAAGGAAATGAAAAATAACGGACTGGCCTTTGTTCTGATCACCACTGTTGCCATGGTAATTCTCGGCGCCGGCCTGTCGGTGTTTTTCAGCCGGTTCATGAATCTTGGCGGCGCCGGCACTGATACCGCGCCGATTTCCGGGCCAAACCTTCCGCCCCAGGCCGCCCCAATCCAGGAACCCGCGGCAGCACTCACCTATTCCCCGCCCTCTCCCCAGGATGCGCCGCCGGCCATCAGGGAAGCGGTGCTGCTCGGCTACAACATCCTCCTGGAGACCGGCAAATATGCCACCCCGTATGTGGGCAACAAGCTCTCCTGCAGCAATTGCCATTTCAAGGCCGGCCTCACCCAGGGGGGCAAAAACGGCGGCCTGTCCCTGGTGGGCGTGGGCGCCACCTATCCCAAATACCGCAAACGGCAGGACTATGCCGTGGATCTGGTCACCCGCACCAACGACTGCTTTAAACGGAGCATGAACGGCAGGCCACTGCCCGAGGAAAGCAAGGAGATGACCGCCATTGTCACCTACTACCAGTGGATATCCAAGGGGCTGCCGGTTTACGCGGAGATCCCCTGGCTGACCATAAAACCCCTGCCGAGCACCCATGTTCCGGACAAGACCAGGGGTGAGCAGCTTTATGGCGTCAAGTGTTCCGCCTGCCACGGCAAAAACGGCGAAGGCACCGCCGCCGGTCCGCCCCTGTGGGGCCAAGACTCCTTTAACGATGGGGCCGGCATGCACAAGCCGGTGAACATGGCTGCCTTTGCCCAGCTCAACATGCCCCTGGGCAACCCGGATCTCGCCGTGGAGGACGCCCTTGATCTGGCGGACTATATCACCGCCCAGCCGCGGCCCCATTTCAGCGCCAACTAGCAGCGGGGAGAGCAAGAGCATGGAGTTTCCGATCTTCCAGGTGCCCTATCTCGGCAACGGCATGACCATAGCCCTTGATGCCGTGCTGCATGTCATCATCAGCCACGGCCTGGCCATTGGCGCGGTTTCCATGGTGGTGTGCGCCGAATATATGGGCCAGCGCCGCTCTTCCGGGGCCTGGGAGGTCTTTGCCAGGGATTTTCTCGGCTTTATCGTTGTCTTGACCACCAGCGTCGGCGCCATGACCGGGGTCGGCATCTGGCTGATCACCAGCGCCCTGGCGCCGCGGGGCATCGGCTCGCTGCTCCGGGTCTTTTTCTGGCCCTGGTTTATCGAGTGGGGGGTTTTCACCGCCGAGGTGATCATCGTGCTCATCTACTACTACACCTGGCGGAAATGGACCGGGGAAAGGAAGAAACGGCACCTGCATCTCGGGGTCGGCTATGTGGTGACGGCCCTGTGCTCGGCCCTGTTGATCACCGGAATTTTAGGCTTCATGCTCACCCCGGACGGCTGGCCGTGGCACAAGGGGCTCTGGGCGGCCTTCTTCAACCAGAGTTACCTGCCGCAGCTGGCCCTGCGCCTGGGCATCGCCTATGAGCTGGGCGCCCTCTTTGCCATCGGCTACCTTGTTTTTACGCGCCGGGACCGCCAGTTCCGCCGGGAGGCCCTGGCCTTTTTCGGCAGGGTGGGGCTGGTCAGCCTGGCGGTTACGCTGCTTGCCGGGGCCTGGTATTTCACCGTGGTGCCCTCCGCCTTCAAGACCCATTCCCTGTATGCGGTCATGACCTCCCGCCTGTCCCAGCAGCCCGAGTTGTTCCGGCAGATCAACCTGGGCGGCGCGGTTTTTCTGCTGCTTTTCTGCCTGCTGGCCCTGGGCAGGTCCGTCATCTCCGCCCGGCTGCTGGTGGTGCCGGCCCTGGTGGTGGCGATGCTTTTCGTGGCCCAGTTCGAGCGCATCCGGGAATTTATCCGCGGCCCCTATCTGATGCCCGGCTATATGTATGCCAATCAGGTGCTGCTTGAGGAAACGCCGCTGTTCATGAAAGAAGGCATGCTGCCCCGCTCTTACTGGTACAACGCCACCGCCAAAAAGGCCGATCCGCTGAGCCGGGGCGCCTATCTCTTTGCCCAGAACTGCGCGGCCTGCCATACCATCGGCGGCATCAACAGTATCGTTGACCGGGTGCAGGGCAGATCTGCTGACGGCATCTACGTCATCCTCGGCCACACCCAGGAGATGGTGCCCTTCATGCCCCCTTTTTCCGGCACGGATCAGGAGCGGCGGACCATGGCCGACTTTCTTTTCGGGCTGGCCGACGGCAGCATCAAACCCGGCGTGCCGTCCCGATTCACGCCGCTGAGCAAAGGCCGGTGACATGAATATGCTCTTTGATATCCTGCTGCAAAAGCCCTTGCCCGACCCCTGGCTGCAGGGCCTGCTCTTTACCGCCTTCACCCTGCATCTGCTCTTTGTGCTGTTCACCCTGGGCACGGCGATGCTGGCCATTGCCTGCATGCTGCGCGGCCACTGGGGCGGCAGTCCCCGGGCCGTTCGCCTGGCGGTCCGCATCGCCGGGGCCTTCATGAGCCACAAAAGCCTGGCCGTGGTGCTGGGGGTGGCGCCGCTGCTCCTGATCCAGGTCACCTACACCATTCCCTTCTTTACCGGCGTGACCCTTTTTGCCCCGTACTGGCTGGCCGTCATCGGGCTGCTCATCGTGGCCTTTCTCTTTTTTGATCTGCTGGCCCGGCGTCTGGAGGGCCACCGCATCAGCTCGCTCTTGCTGGGTATCATCGGCCTGCTTTGTCTGCTTATTGTGCCGGGTATCTTTGTGCTGATCCTCTCAGTCTCGGAGCATCCCGGCAGCTGGCTTGCCATCATTGACCAGGGGTACCGCCTGCAGGGTCCCCTGCTCAGCCACTGGCTGCTGAGATACCTGCATGTGCTGGGGGCTGCCTTGGTCTTCGGGGCGGCATTCCATTACTTTTTCGCCGCCGAGGACCAAGAGGATCGGAGATCCTTGCTGCGGTGGCTTACGGCCAGCACCCTGCTGCAGATTCTGCTGGGCATCATGCTGTATGGCCTGCTGCCGATAAGGCCTGCGATGCTGGTCAATCTCTGCCTCTTTGCCGGGGTGGCGGGCTGCGTTCTGTTGCTCTGGTATCTGTTTTCCATGGGTGGCAGAGCGGATGCCTCCCTCTCCCTGCGGACCATTGTGCCCATGGCGGTGTTTATCCTGGTGGCGATGCTGCTGGTGCGGCAGCTGATCCAGAACCGGACATATCTGCCGTTCACGGCGGCCCTGCAGGAAAAGTCCCGGAGCCACGGCCGGGAGATTGGCGCATTCACCCGGGAAAGCCTTGACCGCTACCAGAGCAAACTCGCTGTCGTCTACGATAATGGCCCCACCATCTATGCCCAGGCCTGCGCCTTTTGTCACGGCGAGCTGGCGGACGGTGCCGGCCCGGAGGCGAAAAATCTGGCGGTGCCCCCGGAAAACGTCGCCGCCGTGCGGACTACGGCGCCTTATCTCCACCAGATCCTCACCCAGGGCGTGCCCGGCTCGGCCATGCCCTACTTCACCTTCCTGGACCGCCATAAACTCGACGCCCTGGCTGATTACCTGAACGCCAGGTACCAGACCCTGGGCAAACCAGGTCCCCTGCCCGCCGACATCCCGGCGGCTACCCTGAGCCAGGCCGAGCAGGTGTATGCCCAAGCCTGCGCCCCCTGCCACGGCCAGGACGGCCGGGGCACCCCGCAATCGAGCGGCTACCGCCCGCCGCCGCCTGACTTCACCGCCTACGGCCTCACGCCCCAGCGAAGTTTCGAGGTGATCAGCAACGGCTACCCCGGCACCCTGATGCCCGGCTTCGGCCATCTGCCGGAAGCGGTGCGCTGGGGCCTGGTGCGGATTGTCGGCGGCAAACGAACCCCCTGAAGGCTCGGCCCTCATCCCTCACACCACATCAATGGTCAGGGCAATACCGCCCATGACCTTTTTCGTCTTCACGCTGCGTTTCACCAGGTTGACGTGGATGACCTCACCCTTTTTCGCCTCCTTCGGCACAAAAACCCGCAGCCCCAGGAACCGATGGTGCTGCGGGGCCAGGATCAGCGAGATACGGGCCTCGCTGCGCGCCGGAAACGGCTGGACCTTGTAGGCCGGAAAGAGCAGATCGAGATTTTCCGGATTGGCCGAGGTGATGATCTCGTGGCGCATACGCTCCGTTACGTTTTTAGCCGCTGCCGTATGCCTGCTGGCCAGCAGCTCTTCAATCTGGCGGATGTCCGGTTCAGGCGCGGGTTGGTTGATCCTCTTCAAGGCATGCCGGGAGGTGTCCAGGGAGCGGAGGTAGATGAGTTCCGCCTTGAGGGCCGCATATTTTTTCATGCGCACCAGTTCCAGGGTGTATTTGAGGCTGGCGCTGGACCAGCGGTTGGCCACCACAAAGGGCAGCACCACCCAGGTATCGGGCTGGGCGGCGATGATGGTCAGGTTTTTCTGGGCCAGGGCATTCTGTTCCCAAACATGCTTATTGGCCAGGGGATGATTTGAACGGGAGAAAACCGAGGCCAGCAGACAGGAGTGGCTGCCGGACGGCGGCACCAGCTCCCCGGGCCAGCGGGCCTTGACGATGGCCGAGGCACCGGGGGCCAGATCAAAGCCCGTGGCGGCGGCGGTGGCGGGCAGGAAATCCTGGGGATAGACGAACTCGACCCCGGCATAGGGCTTGACGTTGAAGGCCACGCTGAAATGATCCACCCTGGTGGTGGTGCTCAGATTGCGGACCCTGGCGTAGAGCCAGTTATCGCGGCCGCTGACCGGGCTCTGATGGGTGAGCTGATCGTCAGCGCGGTTGCGCACCCACAGATCCGGGGAATTCCAGAAGGAGCCGGCAAGCCACTGCTCGGTGCCGGTATGGCTGAAATCGTCGCGCAGCCAGACCTCCGGGGCGGGCGAGGGGTCGGCAAACCCGTAGACGAACCGGTGAAAGGCATCGACGATCAGCGGATCGCCCGCCCGGCGCAGCAGAAATTCCTCAATGGCGGTGGTCCGCACCGGTTTGCCGTCCCACTCCGCGTAAAAATCCCGCATCAGGCCGTCCAAGGCCGTGGTGCCGACAAAACCGGCCATACCCCGCCAGAAGGCCGTGCCGCTGGAATAGGACAGCCCGGCGGTCTTGCGCACCCAGGGGTTCTGCGGGCAGAGTTCCACCGGTGCGGCGGCGAAATCAAAGGGCACGCTCAGCGGCCCGCTATCGATCTGGTAGGAGGTCCAGCCCTCATCCAGCCAGGCATCCGGCTGGCTGGCCGGTTTCAGGCCCCGGCCCCACCAGCTGTGATAGGTCTCGTGCCGCAGGGCCGCCTGGCCGGTGGTGGTGGCGCCGTCATATTCCATGCCGCCCTGGTGGATAAAGGCGACAAAACGGTCGCCATGCAGATAGGGGCCGACAGCCGTGGCATTATCCGTTAGATAGCTCTTGAGATTGTTCACCTGAATGGCGAGATCTGCGGGATTGGCCAGGGTTTTCCAGGCCTCGATGGCGACCGTGGCCCCTGAACCGGGCAGCACCACGCTATCCGTCAGGGAGGTCAGCGCATCCGCGGGCCGCAGTTCCACCAGGGGTGAAAAAGCGGAGCCTGCGGCCGGGAAAATGGCCTGCCAATGGTTGGCCCCCAGACTGGTGACGCTGCCGTTGGTGATCAGGGTATGGGCAATTGACGTGTTGACGATCTGCAGGGTGAGGAGCAACTCAAACTGGTCAAAGATCAGGTTGGCCGGCACCCAGGCCTCCAGATACCGGCCCGGCGCCAGATCGGTGAAACCGAAATTAAAGGTCAGCCGCGGCCCGGCCGACCAGCTGAGCTGCGGCAGGTAGGAGCCGGTCATGGGAGACTGGGGCGGCCCCAGGCTGTAGTTTATCTGCAGCTGATGGGACGAGCCCGCCGCAAGCACCCTTTCCAGCACCCGCAGCCCGGCATGGGTGCCGCCGCCGAAATCATGCTGCGCGGCCTGGCCGGCCGGAACCTCCTCCCCATCCAGCCAGAGGCCGGTGAGGGTCTGCCGGAGATCAAAGATGGGGTTGCCGCTGTGCCGGCCCAGCTTGAACTCCAGCAGGGCGCCGCCGGTACCGGTGAAGCTTGCGGCGTCAAAGGTCAAGTTCGCCGTGATGCGGCTGATGTCTACCGGCACGGCCCACAGGCCGTCAACCACCTTCGGCCGGGGGGCCAGCTCCAGATTGGTAGCGGCCACCTCGCCGAGGGCGGGCAGCAGGTCAAGCAGTCCTGCCAGGCCCGCGACGCATTCACCGTCAACCGGCTGGCAGGCCCCGCTGTTGCGTTTCAGGATGGCGCGCCAGTCGTAGCCGCGCGCCGCCGCGATATGGCTGGCGGTTTCGGTGACGAAAATACTCTGGGCCCCGGCCTGGCCATGGCCGGCCTTGATGAGGGCCAGATCGAAAATGGGTTGCGCCGGTTTGCCCACATTCCCGGCAATCTCGGTGGAGATGGTCACCAGCTCCGGCTCGATATATTTCAGCAGACCCAGGCTGTTCAGCCGGTTCAGCACCTGGCTGACGGTGGTTCCGGTGGACTGGTTGGACAGCAGGCCCAGGCGATACCCCCTCTGCTGCAGGATCTGCAGGGTATCCAGACAGTCGGCATACAGACGGTCCTGGCTATTCTGATTATAGAGCAGGGTATCGCCCAGATCAAAAAAAAGGGTGGCGGGAACAACAGCAGCAGTCATAATTTTCTTCTCTCTCTTCATTTTCAGAAGACAGGAGACAGAATGCAGAATGATTGATTTGATTACGTTTTATTCTGACTCCTGACTCCTGGCTTCTGATTCTTGATTCCTCAAACAGGCAGAGGCCCCGGCCGGGTTCGGCGGGGCCTCTCTCTAACGCGGTCAATTATTTACGAAATTTTACGCGCCACCTGTTTCTTGGCGGTGGTGGCCGTCTTCTTCACCGTGGAGGCGGTCTTCGCCTTCACCTCGATCCTTTCCCGGATAACCGGTGGTTTGACAATAATGGGCGTTTTTTTCCTCTCCACCACCCGGACCAGCACATCAAAGCCGCCGATGAACTCACCCCTGGCATTGCGCTGCACGAATTCCACGGTGAACTCCTCCCCCGCTCTGGCCTCCGCCGGCGCCTGGACCGTGACCTTCAGGGTCCGGCGCTGATGGGGTTTCATCATGTAGAGAAAACCCGTGCGGATGCCCGGTTTCAGCAGCAGAACGCTGCCCTGCTCCTGCTTGGCCATTACGGCATCGCAGCGGACAAATTCCGCCCGGGGTATGGCCGCCTGGGCGGAAACCGCGGTCTGCTTCAGCATCAGGGTGGAATCCGGGGCAAGGTCCAGCACGAGCTGTTCCCCGGCCTTGGCGCTCGCCACCTCGATGCGGGCCGCCTGCAGGAAACGCACCGCCGGCTGCGGCTGGGCCAGCAGCTCCTCCTGGACGCTGACCCGCTGCCCGGCCAGCTGCCGGGCCTGCTGCAGGAGTTCGGCCATGACATACTCGTTATGGTGGGAGAAGGAGACCGCGAGCCCTGGCCAGCGGTCGGGCCGGATCACCTCCAACCGCACCAGTTCCTCATATTTGAGATGAAAGTTGCTGATGGTGAAATGGAAATCTGCCGAATCACCCGGCACCAGATCCACGATATCGGTGTTGCGCTGGCGCAGCTTGCCGTTGCTTGCGCCGATACTGGTCACCCCGGCAGCAACGTGGTCCGCGGGATTATAGATCTCGGCCAGGATACAGCCGTGCAGCTGCGTCTGGCCGGGGGGGATGGCCGGGATATAATCCTTGTCCCAGCGGCCCCAGATGGTGCGCGTCTCGCCCGGGGCCAGATCGAATTCCGCCACGGCGCTGATGATATTGTTGCGGAAATCCGCCGGGTAGACCGGGGTGGAAAAGGGGGTCTTGAAGCTGAAGTTTACCACCAGCGAGCGGGCGGCCGTTGTGCCCTGGTTGGTGATCACCGCATAGAACCAGTTGTCCTGGCCAAACTCCACCTGCTCCCAGCTCCTGATGCCGGCGTTATCCTGCTGGGACCAGAGACTGGTCAGCCGGATATCGGAACCGGCCTGGCACTCGAGTATTTCCCGGTCATGGAATTCGTCGATCATCGGCACGAGCTGCCGGCCGCATTGATCCTCCAGCTCCTCATGGGTGTTCATCAGGGCCTCCGCCGCCTCGGGCATGGAGGCGCTGGCAGTGAGCAGCCGGTTGCTGGCGATCATGGCCTTGAGCAGGATGTCCCGGGGCTCCTCCCAGTCGGCAAGGGTGGGCGAATCACCGCCCATGGCCAGAAAGATATTCCACAGGGCGCCTGCCCAGATTTGGCTGTTAGCGTAAAAATCAGCGCTGGTGGAGAAAGCGGAATAGAGCTTGTCATGATCCACCCGCCGCAGCCCCCGCAGGCCGTCGCCCAGATTGTTACTCACAAAGACCCAGTCCTCCATGACCTGCCGCTGGTAGCCGTTGCCGTGCAGGATGTTGTAGAGCACCGCCATCATATCGCCGAAGCCCTCGCCGATGGCCCGGCTTTCATAACGGGTGGTGCCCGGCACCGGGTTGCCCCAGCCAGGCACCATGTCATCCTGGATGGCATGGCCGTACTCATGGACCATGCAGTCAGAATCCTCCCCCCGGTCCGGCTGGCTGGGTCCGGAATCGGAAAAGTGCAGATCCTTGGTGCCGGGAGAATACCAGGCGGCAATCATGCTGTTGTCATGGGGGTCGGCGTCAATGGCCCGGTTGTTGGCATCATCGATGTCCAGGGTGTCCTGGATGTAACGCTGCAGGGAATCGATATGAAAATAGACATTGACCGCCTCGAAATTATCATCCAGGCGCTCATAGTTGAAGCCGGTGGCGCTGGCCTCCTGGGGGATGCCGATATTGGGGTTGGCCAGGTTGACGATATTGCAGAAGGGGCCGGTGAGGGTATAGTTGCCGCCCACCGGTCCGGTGATATCCCGCAGCGTGACGGTCTGCCGCGTGCCGTTCAGGGTGGCCTCCGCGGTGATGCCCTCGCGGATGGTATTGTCATTTAAGTCCACCACCGGGTTGGGGTTAAAGACCATGCCCTGGCCGTCAACAAACATGATGCGATCCTCCAGGGCCAGGACGGCGCCGTTTTCCGCATCCACATAAACAAACCAGTCATGGGGCGGCTGCAGGGTGTTGGCCATGACCAGCCAGGCCAGCCGCAGGCCGTCCGCCGTGCGGAAATAGACCCTGCCGGTGCTCAGTTTGCCTTTCGGCCTGATGGTGAAACTTTCGCCCACCGCCCGGCGCATGATCTTCTCCGCCTCGGCAGCCGTTATCTTTTCCTCTTTAACGGTGGTGAGCACCGATTCCCTGGGCTGGTGGCCGGCGTTGATCCGCCGGATAAAACCGGCCCGGTCGATGTGCACCACCACCTCGCCGCCCACGACCTGCACCCCGTCAATATACTGCTGGAAGCGGACATAACTGCCGGTGGAGGTGGTCTTGCTCTGGGTAACCTGCAGATCCTTTTTGTCGGTTGACAGGCGAAGGGTGCCGCCCAACTCGGCCAGCAGCGCCAGCGCCGCCTTCTCAGGTGTATCCCCCGGCGATACAGCCACCCGGCAATCAATCTTCCGGGGAATGGCTGTTTTTGCATCATATTGAATTCTCGCGTTTTTCATAATTTCAGCTAATTTCATATGTCAAATTCCTTTCTTTTCAAAATAGGTGCCAGGCTTGGCCGGCCTGCTCAGCAATCTGCCCTGGCCGGTACCGCCGCACATCCCGGCTACAGCCCGGAAATTCCAGGGCCACGCCTCCTCATCCCCGCAATATGATCCTTCCCATCCGTTCATTCTCCCCCTCATCCGGCATGCCATTCTCCTTTTCATTTTTCTGTTTTCACCTTTTCGCCCTGCCCGGCCGGACTGCCCAACAGCCGGCCCGCCTCTGCCCCGTATAAGCATCCAAGATCCGTACCACCGGGAAACAATAAGATAATAGTTTTGATATCATATAGTTACCTAAACGAAACTGGCATTTCCCAACACAGATCAGCGACAACCTGTAACAGCTGACAACCTTACCGGCAGAATGAGCACGGCACAAAGTGGCGGCAGAGGATGCTTTATCGAGCATAGCAGGCAGGCGCAAGCCTGGCTGAAAGATGTTACGTATCAGTGTTACCTCTGGTTGTTACAGATAGGGCGGGGAAGAGAAAAACTCCGGGGATGGGGCGAATGAATGGCTGGGAAGCTGGGCAGGTTTTGCCCGCAGGCGGCTCTTTCGGGCAGAAAAAAATTATGACGGCAAAAATCTCTTTTGTTTTAAAAGGCAATGTCTGGTATTCTGGATAGTTAACGACCTCAGGGGAAAATTTTACGGCCTGTTATCCGCAAAATCTTCCACAGAACGCAACGGCTGACATTACGACTTCTTCATCTGTGCCAACCACTTGAAGGAGGAACAGACCAGGGCCGGCATGGGCCATACAGCCATTGCCGCCCGCGGTTTTCCTCCCCCGCAAGCCCAGACCGATGAATAGGAAAATCCCGGCAAAATAAACATACCGCCAACGGGCTCAACCACTGCACCCGCCGCGGGCATTAACGCAAGTAAACATAAATGGCTGCATCGTCCAACTATCAGCACCGCATAAAAAAAAGACCCGTGCTGCGGGCCTTTGTGCTCACGTTTCTGATTCTCACCCTGCTGATCATCGGCTCCGTGACGGCATTTCTCGCCATAGAACTCCCCTCCTCCCGTTACCAGGCCCGGTATCTGACCAAACTGGTCAGCGAACTCACCTTTCAAGTGGAAGAGGGGCCCAGCCCCCGCACCTGTTATCCGGAATCCGGCATCTCCGACACCCGCATGGGTTACACCCGCATCCCGGAATATCTCAAGTCGCTGACCACCAGGGGTTTCGTCATCGAGAAACAGGCCAGGGTCTCGCCGCGCATGATCCAGTTGAGCCGGCAGTTAGGTCTGTACCCCACCTACCATGAAAAGATGCAGGCCGGGCTGACGATCCTGGGCGGCAATGACGAGACGATCTATTCCGTCCGTTTCCCGGAACGGGTCTACCGGGATTTCACCGAAATCCCGCCGGTGCTGGTTGACAGCCTGCTGTACATTGAAAACCGTGAGCTCCTTAACTTCCGCTCACCGACCCGGAACCCGGCCATTGAATGGGACCGGCTGGCCAAGGCGGCCACGGACCGCGCTATCCAGGTTTTCAAACCGAAACACGATGTGCCCGGCGGCAGCACCCTGGCCACCCAGATTGAAAAATACCGCCACTCGCCGGATGGTATGACCCACAATGTGACCGACAAGCTGCGGCAGATGGCCTCCGCCACCCTGCGGGTTTATCTGGACGGCGAAAACACGGTCAAGGCGCGCCATCGCATCGTTTACGAATACCTCAACACCGTGCCGCTGTCGGCGGCCGGCGGGCTGGGCGAGGTCAACGGCATGGGCGACGGCATGTGGGCCTGGTACGGGGTGGATTTTGCCGCCTTCAACCAGGCGCTCAACGGCAAAGAGAGCGGCCAGGAACTGCTGGACAAGGCCTGGATGTTCAAGCACGCCTTGAGCCTGATTGTCGCCCAGCGCCGGCCCTCCGGTTTTCTGCTGTCCGACCCCTCCCTGCTGGAAAACCAGACCAACGCCCATCTGCGGGTGCTGGCCAGGGAGGGCGTCATCAGCCAGGCATTGCGGGACGAGGCCCTGAAGGTCAAAATCCATTTCGGCTCGGACCGGCAGCCCCAGGACAGCGGTTCGTTCATCAGCCGCAAGGCCTCCAATGCGGTGCGGCTGCAGCTCTCTGAGCTGCTGGGCGTGCAGCGTTTTTATGATCTTGACCGCCTGGATCTGACCGTGGCGAGCACCCTGCACCGACAAACCCAGAAGGAGGTGACGGACCTGCTGGTGAGGCTGAAGGATCCAGCGTTTCTGCAGCAGAACGGCCTCACCGTGCAGCGCATGCTGTCCCGCGGCGATCCGGGCAAGGTCATTTACAGCTTCAACCTTTATGAACTTGGGCCTTACGGCGCCATGACCCGGGTGCAGGCGGACAATCTCGACCAGCCCTTTGACATCAACATCGGCACCAAACTGGATCTGGGCTCCACCGCCAAGCTGCGCACCCTGGTCACCTACCTGGAGATCATTGCCAGGCTGCATGAAAAGTATGCCAGCCTGGACGCGGCCGGCATACGCAAGCTGAAAATAAGCCCCAATGACCGGCTCTCCCGCTGGGCGGTGGACTATCTGCTCACCGCCAGCGACCGCAGCCTGGAGGCCATGCTCGATGCCGCCCTTGAACGCCAGTATTCGGCCAGCCCCAAGGAGACCTTCTTCACCGGGGGTGGCCGGCACACCTTCGTAAACTTCAGCAAAAAAGACGACAACAGCATCATGTCCGTGAAAATGGCCATGCGCGATTCGGTCAACCTGGTGCTGATCCGCCTGATGCGCGACATCGCCCATCATTATATGCTGCAGGTGCCGGGTTCTTCCGCCCGTATCCTGGAGGACATGGACAATCCCGTGCGCCGGCAATATCTGGAAAGGTTCGCGGATCAGGAAAGCAAGGTGTTCATGCTTCGTTTCTATCATAAATACCGGGGGAAAACGGCCAAGCAGATCCTGGCGGCCATGCTGGCCGACCTCAGGCCGACCCCGCGCCGGCTGGCGGCCATTCACCGCTATCTGGTGCCCGAGGCCAGCCTGGGGGAGTTCACCGCCTTCCTGGAAAAGCATCTGCCCGCAGCCAAGGGAATTGGGGCCGAAACCGTCCTGAAGTATTACGATCAGTTCGGGCCGGACAAGTTTTCCCTGGCGGATCAGGGCTATATCGCCCAGGTGCATCCCCTGGAGCTGTGGCTGGCCAGCTATATCTCCAACCATCCCCAGACCAACTGGGACGAGATCGTGGCAGCCAGTGCAAAAGAGCGGCTGGCGGTCTACAGCTGGCTGCTGCGCACCAAACGCAAAAACGCCCAGGACCGGCGCATCCGCAATCTGCTGGAAATGGAGGCCTTTCTGGAGATCCATAAGGACTGGAAGCGGCTGGGCTATCCCTTCAGCTCCCTGGTGCCGTCCTATGCCACCGCCATCGGCTCTTCGGCGGACCGGCCGGCGGCCCTGGCCGAGCTGATGGCCATTCTGGTCAACGATGGGGTGCGGCCGCCTTCCGCCCTGATGACCTCCATGCACTTTGCGGCAGGCACCCCTTTTGAAGTGCTGCTGCAGCGGCAGCCGGCCATGGGCGAGCGGGTCATCCCCAGCGAGGTGGCCCGGGCCGTGCGCGGCGTGCTGCGGGATATCGTGCAGCACGGCACGGCGGCGCGCATCAACGGCGCCCTGCTGGGCAGGGACGGCAACGAGATTCCCATCGGCGGCAAGACCGGCACCGGCGATCACCGCTATGTCACCTACCGGGCCGGCGGCGGGGTCAAGGAATCCAAGGTGGTCAACCGCTCCGCCACCTTTGTTTTTTACATCGGCGACCGCTTTTACGGCACCCTCACCGCCTTTGTGCCGGGTCACGAGGCCGCTGATTTCGAGTTTACCAGCGCCCTGCCGGTGAGCATCCTGCGTCTGCTGCTGCCGAGCCTGGAACCGCTGGTGAGGTCCCCGGCCATGGAGCAGCCGGTCAGCGTCAAGGTGGTCGAGCCGGTCAGGGAGGTGGAGGTTCAGGCTGAAACCCCGGAGCCGGTTGAAACACTGGAGCAGGTTGCTCCCCCTGCTCCGGAAGCAGAGACTGCGCCGGCGGCAGAGGATGCGGCGGACGATGCCCTTGCCCCGGCGGAAGAGGATATGCCGGACACTGCGCCTGATCCGTCAACAGCGCCGTAAGCCTCGGCCCGGCGCTTACTTCTTCCGCTCCGCCAGGGCCTCGGCGATGTGCCGCACCCGCAAAGCGTCCCCGCGCATCTCGGCCCCGCCCCGCAGCTGCATGACGCAGCCGGGGCAGTCGGTGACCAGCTCCCCTGCCCCGCTGGCCGCCACATTATCGAGCTTTTTCTTCAGCAGCTCCCGGGACTCCTCGGGAAATTTCATGGAAAAGGTGCCGCCGAATCCGCAGCACACATCCTCCTCAGCCGACGGCACATAATTCAGCCCTGCCTCTCTGAGCAGCCGGCGCGGGGCCTCGGTCACCCCCAGGCCCCGGCAGAGATGGCAGGGGGAGTGGTAGGCGGTTCCCGCCTGCCCTGCCTGGGGCCGGAAGTCGTTCCGGTCCACCCCGAGCACCTCACTGACAAAGGAACTGAAATCAATGATCTTGGCGGCAAAGGCACGGGCCGCCTCGGCCAGGCTGGGATCACCCGCCAGCATTTTGGGGTAGGCGTGCTTGAGGTGCGAGGCGCAGGAGGCGCACAGGGTGACAATATAGTCGCACCGGGCCGGGTCCATGGCCTTGACGTTCTGCTCGGCCACATCCCTGGCCGCCTTGCTCTCCCCCATCATCACCAGCGGCAGTCCGCAGCAGGACTGGCCCATGGGATACTCCATGGCCACCCCGTGGCCGCTCATCACCTTGACCCCGGCCTTCAGCTGCTCCGGATAGACAAAGTCCTGCACACAGCCGGAAAAAAGCGCCACCCGGTATCTGGGCTGGTCCACCTGGGGCCGGATGGCCGGCCACTCGTCGCGGAAGGCCTGGTCAGCCACCACAGGCAGGGCGCGGAAATTCTGCTCCCGGCCGAAGATCATGGGCAGATGGCGCAGGTAGCCGGTGCTGCCGTCCTTGACCGGTTTCTGCCCCCATCTGGCGGTTTTCAGCAGGGTGTGGAACAGCTTGCGGTTGCTCATCACCTTGGCGAGCAGCACGCTGGGCAGGGGATGGCCTTCCTCGTTCTGGATGCGGGCGTGCACCTTCTTGATCAGGCCGGGCAGGTCGATGCCCGCGGCGCACACCTCCTTGCAGGCCCCGCAGTTGATGCAGTTCTGGATCAGATTTTTGGCCTTGTCGCGGCCGTGGAAGAAATAGGTGAGCAGCAGGCCGATGGCGCCGATGTAGATGTGGCCCATGCGGTGGCCGCCCACCAGCCGGTACACCGGGCAGACATTGGCGCAGGCCCCGCAGCGCACGCAGCGCAGGATCTGCCGGAAGTCCGGGTCCCGGGCCAGGGCCAGGCGGCCGTTGTCCAGAAAAACGATATGGTACTCCTTTTTGCCTTGGGGTCCTGCGGCGCAGGCGTTGGCGCCGGTGATCCAGGTCACGTACGAGGTGATCGCCTGGCCGGTGGCGTTGCGCGGCAGGGCCTTGATGATGCGCAGGGCGTCATGCAGGGTGGGGGTGAGCTTGTCCACCCCGCACAGGGCCACATGCACCCGGGGCAGGGTCGTCACCAGCCGGGCGTTGCCCTCGTTGGTGACAATGCCGATGCCACCGGTTTCCACCACGGCGAAGTTGGCGCCGGAAATCCCCATGTCCGCCTCGATATACTTGGCGCGCAGCTCCCGGCGGGCCACCTTGACCAATTTTTCAATGTCCGAGTCCTGCTGCTTTCTGGTCACATCGGTGAACAGCTCCGCCACCTGATAGCGGGAGAGATGGATGGCGGGCATGACCATATGGGACGGTCCCTCATGGCGCAGCTGGATGATCCACTCCCCCAGGTCGGTCTCGGTGACCGTGAGCCCGTCGGCCTCCAGCCGGTGATTGAGCATAGTCTCCTCGGCGGTCATGGACTTAGACTTGACGATCCTGCGGCAGCCGTGCTCTTTGGCAATGAGGCAGATGATCTCGTTGGCCTCGGCCGCGGTCCGGGCCAGGTGCACATGCACCCCGGCCCGTTCAGCCTTGACCCGGAACTCCTCATAGAGTTCCGGCAACCGGACGATGGCCGCGTCCTTGGCCGCGGCGATCTCGGCAATCAGCTCCTTCTCATTCATGCCGCTAAAGGCCTTGACCCGGTTGCTGCGGTAGGCCTTGGCAAAGGAGTCCATGGCCTGGCGCAGAAACTCGTCGTCCATGGCCTGTTGGCACTGCTTCCTATATTCTTTCAGGGTATCGGCGTCCTGCATGATCAGTTATCCTCCCAGAGCAGAATGTGGAGTTCCAGCGGTCCGTGCACCCCCAGGGCCAGGACCCGTTCGATGTCCGCGGTGCGGGAGGCGCCGGTGATAAAGGCCAGGTAGCCGGGGGTATCTGCCATAAAGGCCAACAGCTCCGGCTCGGCCTCATAGGAGGTGGCCCGCAGTTTTGAGAGGGGCAGCACCGCCACATGGGTTTCGCTGACCATGGTGGCCAGCCGCACCTCTTCGCTGGCGGAGTTGAGCACCAGGGTGCCGGTCTCGGCAATGCCCAGGTCGCAGACGGTGAAACCGATATCAAGCCCGCCCAGGTGGCGGCGCAGGCCGCTGTCGATCAGCTCCATGCCCCGGGCGGCGCACAGGGCGCGCAGCTCCGCCCCCTGCTCCGGGGTGAGATCCGGGGCGGCAATGATCTTGCCGGTCTTTTCCCGGCACAGCTGCAGGGAGGGGTCGGAGAGATTGAGCTCGCAGCCGGAAACCAGCAGCGGGCACATCTCCTTGCCGTCGCACAGGGCCACGGTGTAGGCAAAGGCCTCTGCCAGGGTCTTGATCCGGGACACCTTGGCGGACACCAGTTCCGCCTTGCCGGTGAACGTATCCGCCATCTCACTGGTTGCCTGCATAATACCCTCCTTTTTTTATGAAACCGCGCCGGACCATACGGGGCCTGTCGTTTCAATTGGTGCCTGCCCGAGCACCTCCATGGTCTGCCGGGCGATTTCCAGTTCCTCGTTGGTGCGCACCACCAGCACCTCCACCCGGCTCTCCGGGGCACTGATGCGCAGCCAGGCCCCCGGTTTCCCGGCGTTGGCCTCCCGGTCCAGCACGATGCCCAGGTTCTCCAGCCCGGCCAGGGTTGCCTCGCGCACCTCATGGTCGTTTTCGCCGATGCCGGCGGTGAATACCAGGCCATCCACCCGGCCCAGCACGGCAAAGTAGGAGCCGATATATTTTCTTATGCGGTGGACGAACATATCAAAGGCCAGCTGGGCCAGTTTATTGCCCTGTTGCCGGGCCGCGTGGATATCGCGCATGTCGTTCATGCCGCACACCCCCTTGAGCCCGGACTCCCGGTTCAGCAGCGCGTCAATCTCCTCGATGTCCAGGCCCCGGCTGCGGTGCAGGATGGCATGCAGGGCCGGATCGATATCCCCGCAGCGGGTGCCCATGATCAGCCCTTCCAGCGGCGTCATGCCCAGGGAGGTTTCCACGCTGCGGCCGTTTTCCACCGCGGTCATGGAGCAGCCGTTGCCGAGATGGATGGTGATCAGGTTGCACGCGGCCAGGGGCCGGCCCAAGAGTCTGGCGCATTCGCCGGCCACAAACTTGTGGGAGGTGCCGTGGAAGCCGTAGCGGCGGATGCGGTCCTGTTCATAGAGTTCATAGGGCAGGGCATAGAGAAAGGCGTGTGGCGGCATGCTCTGGTGAAAGGCCGTATCAAAGACCGCCACCTGGGGCACCTGGGGGAAAAGCTCCCTGGCCACCCGGATGCCGTCCAGGTTGGCCGGATTGTGCAGGGGCGCCAGGGGCACGTTGGCGGAAATCGCCTGGATGACCTCCTCGGAAATCAGGGCGGGCTCGTGGAAATACTCGCCCCCATGCACCACCCGGTGCCCCACTGCCTCGATCTCCGCGGCGTCACGGATCACCCCGTCCTGCCGGTCGCTGAGCTGGGCAATCAGGAGCTTCATGCCGGCATTGTGATCCGGGACAGCGTTTTCCCGCCGGATGCGCTTCTCCACCCCGGTGCCGGGATGGGTCCTGGCGGTGAGGACGCCGCCTGCTTCCCCGATGCGCTCCACCAGGCCGGTGACCAGCACGCTTTCTGTGGCCATGTCCAGCAGCTGGTATTTGATGGAGGAACTACCTGAATTGATGACCAGAATCTTCATATTTAAAACTCCTGATGTCGTTATGCCATTTCAATAAGTTATGCCATTGTCAGGGATTATGCCCTGCTACCGGCAAAGTGCCTAAAGTGCGCTAAAGTACTTAACCCAAGTTTAACACCATAAAAAAATTTCCATATATAATCAGCAAGTTGCAGCTCAAGAAAAGTTGCAGTGGCACTACATTCGCGTATTTTGCTGTCAATTTATCAATTTCCGCACGCCCACCG
>Ga0172380_10000378_pt1 | contig 89757 bp, 80 predicted proteins | sample Leawe162metaG_FD_119747 | JGI IMG/M metagenome (GOLD analysis project Ga0172380, IMG submission 119747) | Leachate microbial communities from a municipal landfill in Southern Ontario, Canada - Leachate well 162 metaG | ecosystem: Engineered > Solid waste > Landfill > Unclassified | place... | reverse complement strand
TTGAACACTCGCGTGCTGTTGGCGTGATGAAAGTAACCGATCCATCCCCTCACCCGCGTGTTGACTCGGGCGATGACTTCTTTGGGTTCCTTCCATTGGGTGCTCCGGGTGGTCTCTTCCCGATTCGCAGCATTTCGGTGCTCATTTGATGGAGTTCATTTTCATTATGGCCTGCTGGTTCAGAAGATGCCCCGCTTGCGGCTTCGGCCTCGCGGCCTCATTCCGGACATCTCTTTCGGTCGTGAACCGTCTAATTCGACCGGTGGGACTTTCACCCACGTGGCTTCCGGCTTCCCCGGCGCTCCACCGCCAATGCTATTGGTTGGCTTGCGAGTTCATTTCCATCGTTGGTGCTATGGTTGCCGTCGTAAAGTTGAAAGAACCGACTTCGGAAAATCCCCTGCATCTTTGAATCCGTAAATAAACCAAATACTCACAGCTTGTCCACTCTGAGAAAGAGGGGCATATCCGGTTATGACGTGTCCATTTGAAGCCTTGCCAGTTTCAAGTCTCTCTTTGGTAATTTTCTCTTCTAATTGGACGCAAAGCATGAAGCCCTCTCCCATGATCATGTCGGAAGTGATCCACGGCTTCCCGGGTGCGGTCTGTGCTCTTGCCTTAGTAGCACCAAACTCAGCGAGAAATAATGACCTCGTTTGCTTGATCTTCGCTTCCGGATAGAATCTCCTAACTAAAGTTGCAAGCTCATCCGAGAGTGTGTTGAATTCGGTGTTTTGAGGAACCGTGACGCACGCAGAAAGCACGGCAACAGCACAACAAGCCATTGAGATAATTTTAATGTTCATCGAAAGGGAGTTCCTCCAACTGAGGTGGCAGTTGGACTTAAATCGAACCTTTTTGTAGAAGTAACTTCGCGGAATTGGCTAAGTTCATGATATGGGAGCTTCCTAAGCTGGTATGCCCCCAACGGATTTCCTGGGAACATTCTGACATTCTGTTCCAACACAATACCGTGACCCATGTAAACTGCGGTATGAATATCATGGTCACCGTTATGATATGTTCCGTCCGGCCTCCATCCTCTGGCAACCATGGTGCCAGGCAGAGTAAGACCCTCAACGACATCTCTCCCCATTCGCCAGCTTGGAGTTTCTGGGGAGTCATGCAAAGAACCATTGCTCCACGTTCCGGTTAGACGTTGTGCGCCAGCTGCGCATTGCCCCCCATAGCGAGGGTGTTGAACAAATTGGCCAAGAACCTGATCAGCAACTTGATTCAGGCTTGAGACGCCAAAGTTGGTGGGATTTACCACAAAAATGTTGGTTCCATTTGGATTCGGTATCCAATCCAACCCAAATGGGTCCATGAAATTCACCGGATCGCCGCCGGTATACGCAAAGACGTTAATTCCGCCTTGAAATCCAATAGGATCCTCGGAAAGGAACCGGCGGAAGGTGGGAGAGTAAAACCGGGCCTGCATGCAGAACAAGCCGTTTGGTCCAGTGATGACACCGAACTGGCCATTGAACAGGAATGGCGTGTTCGGGGTTCCCGACACAACCGTCACTTCTCCATAGGGGCTGTAGCTTAGCCGGGCGGTAACATTGCCACTGGCATCACTCAGGGCCATCGTGCTGCCCTGCCAGTTGTAGTGGTAGAACGAGGTTGTGGCTGCACCTCCGCCTGATGGAGTTGTCTCCTCATAAAGAAGCCCTAATCCGTAAATATACCGGGTGACACTACCATCAGGATTGCTTTTCACCAAGAGACGGTCCAATCCTCCTCTGCTCCAAGTGTAGTTTGTCGTTTGGCTGTCCTTGGTGCTGCTTACCCGCCTGTTCTCGGCATCGTATGTGTAGGTGATGCCGCCTGCGTCGGTGAGGCGGTTGCGGGCGTCCCATGTGAGCGCCCCGAGAAGTGTTCCCGAAACAGGCGCGGAAAGGAGATTTCCGTTGTCATCGCTCGCCACGGACTGACCATTGTAGGTTGCCAGCCGGTTGTCAACATCGTAGGTCATCGTCGCGGGAGGTGGCGCGTAGGTTCGGGTCGGGGGAGTTGGCGTGTAGCTGGTGAGCCTATAGGCGCTATCGTAGCCATATCCTGCCTGCCAGAGGGATGTCACTCCCTTTTCCTCGAAGGTTCCTGTGAGCCGGTTGGCGTTGTCGTATTGCAGGCGTTGGCGGGTGCCGTTCGGGCGGTCCACCTGGGTGAGGCGTCCGGCATTATCCCAGGTGTAGGTTGTTAGTCTGCTTGCCCAATCGGTGACGGTCTTCAGCCTGTTTGAGCCATCATAAGTATAGGTGACGGTTTTGCTGCCGGGGTAAACAACGGTTTCAAGGTTTCCCTCGTTGTCCCATGTGTAGGAAATCGTCTGTCCCTGGGTGTCGGTGCAGGTGAGCACGCGGCCCAGGTCATCGAATGTTCGCGAAATATTGACATCGCCTTCGGCCACGCTTGTCAAATTGCCCTCACCATCATACGTCCATGTGATCGTGCCGATACCATCTGCCTGGGTTTTGACCCGACCCATGCCTTCGTAGGAAAGAATTGTTTGTTGACCTGCGGGGTCTTGCAGGGTGTGCGGGCGACCTGCCAAGTCCCGGTCCACGATGCTGCTCTGGCGTCCGCTGGGATAGGTGAACGTGGTGGGCAGGCCATCCGTCCCGATGCCGTAGGTGAACGTCCGGGCAAGGCGGTTGACAAGTGTCGTGGGTCGCCCGGCATCGTCATGTGTATAATCGGTTTGACGGTTGAGCGGGTCGAGCGTGTGGGCGAGTCGCCCCACGCTATCGAAGTAAAACCTTGTTGTTTTCAGGAGGCCATTCTTGTTTTGGGAAATGCGGCCAGCCCCATCCAGAACGACCTCTGCCACTTGGATCGAGAGAGCATCAGTGAGTGTCTTCGGGCGGCGGGCCGTGTCGAAGCCGGTGGTTTTCGTATGATTCAGGCCGTCCGTGACCGTCGTTTGAAGGTCGCGGATATCATACCCCATTGTCACGGTGCCGGTGTCAGGGGCGTCAATGCTTTGCAACTTGCCGAGGTTGTCGAACACCGTCGTGGTCAGCTTGTTCCTTCTGTCGGTCGATGTGGCAAGGCTGCCGTTGCTGTCATATGTCCAATTGCTCGCGTGGTTGAGCGGATCGGTGCGGGTCTTGAGCAGGCGGCGTTTGTCGTAGGTGAATCCCGTGGTTTTCTGCCGCCCGTCGGTATAACTCGTCATGTCGCCACGGGCATTGCTTGGGGAAAAATGCGGAATGCGAAATGGGGAATGCGAAATGATCAGCAGCAGCGGGAGCGAAAAACACAGCCCGGCAAGTGCTTTTAAAAAAGCCTGCTCGAAGGTGTGTGCTTGGCATTGCCGGGCGAAATTCATGGATTGAACAGCTTTTGCCATCGTGTGACGGAAAAGTCACAAAACTCCGTTTGGAACCATATCGAGACAGGGGGTATTGAACAGCATCGTTCAGAAAGTCGCATGCCTACCGAAGTCGTGGCCGATTGTCCCGCAGCACACGCGCCAGAGGGATCCGAAGCCGGTGAACCGGGACAAGCGCTCCGTGGCGGGCATGGCGTTGGCATGTTCAGTGAGAAGTAGGCGATCTTTGGCTCATCCCAGTGCAGCGGAAGGTCGCCGCTCCACCACCACCCCATCGTGTGAGAGCGCCGGGAGGCAGGGAGCGGCGAAAGTCCGCCGCCAAAAGCGAGCCGTTTGTAGCCGAGCAGCTTTACTGAACTTCACACTTTGAAAATAGGTTGGCATCGCCAATGCTATTGGTTGACGCGTAGGTTCATTTATATTTCCGACGGGTCACAGGCCGCCGCTACACGGGAGCCGAGAATTGGTCCGCCCAGGCCCGAATTTCGGGGGACATTTTCACCAGCGACGGCCAGCTGCGGGAGTAGCCTTCGGAGGGGAGTTTGCGGGTGGCGTCGAGGCCCATGTGGGAGCCGACGTTGGCGATGGTGGGGGCGTGGTCGAGCGAGTCGGAGGGGTTTTTGACGAACGTGGTGTCGCGCTGGGGGTCGGTGTTCGCGCAGAGGCGGAAGAGGACCTCGCCGGTGTTGTGGACATCGCAGTCCTCGTCCACGACGACGATGTATTTGGAGAACATCATCTGGCCCATGCCCCAGAGCCCGTGCATGATTTTATAGGCTTGGAGCGGGTATTGTTTGCGGATCGAGACGAAGACAAGGTTGTGGAAGACCCCCTCGGCCGGGAGCGCCATGTCCACGATCTCGGGAAAGTTCATTTTGAAGACCGGCAGGAACACGCGGACGCTGGCCTCGCCCATGTAGAAGTCCTCCATCGGGGGGATGCCGACGATCGTGGCCGGATACACCGCATCGCGGCGGTGGGTGATCGCGGTGACGTGAAAGACCGGATAGTCGTCCACGTTCGTGTAGAATCCGGTGTGGTCGCCGAACGGGCCCTCCGCCCTCATCTCGCCCGGCTGGACGTAGCCCTCGAGAACGAAGTCCGCGTTGGCGGGAACGTCGATATCGACCGTCACCGCCTTGATCAGCTCGACGGATTTTTTTCTGGCGAACCCGGCGAAGAGGATTTCATCGAGACCGTCGGGCAGGGGGGCGGTGGCGGCGAATGTGAGCGCAGGGTCGCCGCCGAGCGCGACGGCGACGGGCATTTTTTCGCCGCGTTCGTAATACCGTTTCCCGTGCCGGGCGCCGACTTTGTGAACCTGCCAGTGCATGCCCGTCGTCCATCCGTCATAGACCTGCATGCGATACATGCCGACGTTGCGGTCCCCGGTGTCGGGGTCTTTGGTGAACACGGACGGCAGCGTGATGAAGCGCCCGCCGTCGTCCGGCCAGCATTGGAGGATCGGGAGGTCGTGGAGGGAAAAATTTCCGCCCGGTTCGCGGACGACTTCCTGGCAGGCTGCCGAGCGGACATGACGCGGTCTGGCATGGAGGACATCGATCCCATTGCGGAGAAGCGCGAACGCCTCCTTCAGCGTGCGCGGCGGTTTCGCCTTCATGAGGAACCGCATCTGGTCGGCGAGCTCGTCGATTTTCTCCAGCCCGAGCGCCATGGCCATGCGGCGGCGCGAGCCCATCGTGTTGATCGCGAGCGGGAAGGCGGATTCCCGGCCGCCGATGGTCGGTTTTTCGAAGAGGAGCGCTTTTCCGCCGCCCGGTGACTTCATCTCGCGGTCGGCGAGCTCCGTGATCTGGAGCTCGGTCGCGACAGGGTCGGCGACCCGGCGGAGTTCTCCGGAGGTTTCCAAAGACTCGCAAAAAGAGCGGAAGGACGGGTAGGACATTTCGAAAGGCGGTGTCGGAAAGTGGATTTGCTCCAACCGGGACCGGGCCGACGGAGCAGACCTCGCTCCCGGTTTTCTACCGCAGCAGGTGCCGCAACGCAAACGGATCGCGAGAAAATCGGAATAATCCGCTTTTCATGCGGGATAATATTGTTTAGAAGAAACCGGATATGAACTGGCTGCTTATCGCCGGAGGTGCCTTCATAGGTGCCTTTTCCGCCCCTCAGGAACCCGAGATGATGAATCACACCCTGCGCGGCGAGTTGGTCCCCGCGAAGGAAGTCGTGTGCCGCAGCATGTGGGGCACCCCGATGCTGCCCGATGGCAAAGGGGGCTACAGCCTGATCGCCCCGATCAATCCCCAGTTTATCGCGGAGAGCCTGATTCAGCCGCCAAAGCCGGTTGTCGGATCGGTGGACCGGTATATCTATCGTCCTGCCAGCGTCCTGTTGGTTCAGGCCTCCGTGCCGCCAGCGGACCAGTGACGCCCCCGGGACGGTTTCCGAGCGGACCCCGCTTCCGGGTTTCCGTGTCCCGCCACGGGAAAAGCTGTTTTCGCGACAGATCTTTTTCTCCTTTCCCATTTTTCACGGGGTGAATCCGGCGATTCAAAAATACCCCCCGGGCTCGTTCAACGCCCACTGGTTCAGCCTCTGCAACGCACTTTCGTTCCAGATCATTCTCGGCGCGCCGATCATCCTGTATGCAAAAAGCATCGGCGCTTCGTCCACGGTGCTGGGGATCATCGCCTCGTTCACGCCGCTCATGACGGTTTTCCAACTTCCGGCGGCGCAATTTCTCGGGCGATACGGATACAAGCAATTCGTGTTGATGGGGTGGAGCCTGCGCACGATTTTCATCTTTCTCATCACTGCCGTCCCGCTGGCGGTCTTTTTGGACGGGACCTCGAAGCTCGCGGTGATCCTCGCCTCGCTGTTTGTTTTCAACCTGCTGCGCGGGATTTCCTCCGCAGCGTGGATGCCGTGGATGGCGACCCTGATCCCGGAGGAAATCCGCGGCCGCTTCCTGTCCTTGGATCAGATTTTCATGCACGTGGGTTCTCTTCTCGCTCTGGTCGCTTCGGCGGCGGTCATGGCCGGGACGGTCCAGGCCTGGGAATATGCCGGCGTCTTTTTCATGAGCGCGGTCGGAGCGACATTGAGCTTGAATTTCATCCGCAAGATCCCGGAGGTCGCCGCCTCGGAAACCGTGCGCAAATCCTCCGAGCCGGTGCCATGGGGAAAAATCCTGGCCTTCCCGCCGTTCCGGGAGCTGCTGGTGTTCAACGTGTTGTTCATGGCCGTGATCGGAAGCATGGGGGTCTTCACGGTCGAGTATTTGCGGGAGTTCCCGAAATTTGACGTGTCGCTGGTCCTCTACTTGTCCGGGCTTTCGTTCATCGGGGCGCTGGTGAGCCTGCCGTTTGTGGGGCGGCTGGTGGACGAGGCCGGGAGCAAACCCGTGATGACCGGTGCGCTCATGCTGTTCGGTGCCACGATTCTCGGGTGGTTTCTGGTGGCGGCCGGGGTGCTGCCGTGCTCGTTGTGGGTGATCGGGGGCCTGAATTTTTTCGCGGGGGTCGCCGGGTCGAACTTCAACCTCGCCAACGTCCGCATCATCATGGCCACGATGCCGGAAATGGGGCGCAACCATTTTTTCGCCCTGTTCACGGTGATCACCAGCTTGGGCCTGGGCGCGGCACCTATCGTGTGGGGTGTCTCGCTGGATTTCATCGGGACATACGAGGCGGTGACCGGGGCCTTTCACTGGCGGCGGCACAGCTTTTATTTTCTGGCGCTGTTCCTGCTCAATCTCGTCGCCCTGAAACTCATCCGACGGCTCCACGAGACCCACGGGGGGGAGGCCCCGAGCCTCGTCTACGCGCGCCTCCGCCGTGCCGGCAAACTCTGGCATCGCTGACCGGCTTGCTTTTTGTTCCCCCCGGACGACCTTTTCGGCTACACGCACATTGGACCATGCAGCATCTCATCCCGATCTTGCCGGACATCCCTGCGTCCGCGCGGGGCCCGGTGCGCCTGCCGACCCCGCCCGCTTCCCCGGATTTCGGACGACACCGATATGAAAGACCCGTTTGATCGCAGCATCGACTATCTCCGGATCTCGGTGACAGACCGGTGCAACGAAAAATGCCTCTACTGCATGCCCGAGGGATACAAGGGGTGGTCCCGGAGAAACGACCACATGACCTTGGAGGAGATCGCGCGTGCCGTCGAGGCGGCGGCGGCGCTCGGATTCCGGAAATTCCGCATCACCGGAGGGGAGCCGCTGCTGCGGAAGGACATCGTGGAAATTTGCGCGCGAATCTGGGAGGTGCCGGGTGTTCAGACGCTGGGGCTCAGCACGAACGCCACATTCCTCGCCCCGCTCGCGCGCGGCCTTCGGCAGGCCGGTGTCCGCTCGATCAACGTCTCGCTCGACGCAGTGGATCCCGGGCTCTACACCCGCATCACGGGGGGGCGCATCGAAGCGGTGTTGGAGGGGATTGCCGCCGCGCAGTCCGAGGGGTTCGAGGTGATCAAGCTCAACTGCGTCCTTCTCCGCAACATCAACGAATCCGAGTATCTGCCGCTGATCCGATATGCCGCCGGAATCGGCGCGCCGCTGCGCTTCATCGAGCTGATGCCGCTTTCCCGGACCGATGTCCTCAACGAAGAAAATTTTCTGTCGGCCGGGGAACTGAAACGACGGCTCGCGTCCGCCGGGGGTTTGGTGGAGCTTCCGGACTACCGGCCCGGAAATGGTCCTGCCCGGTATTATTCCTTCGGGCCGACCGGGGTCCGGCTCGGCTTCATCGGGGCGCTCACGACGCCGCATTTCTGTGAGAATTGCAACAAGCTGCGCCTGACCGCCGACGGCAAATTGCGCCCGTGCCTCGGAAGGCACGGGGAAATCGATTTGCTCGGGATGATGCGCTCCGGCGGAGAACCCGCCACCGCACTGCGTGCCGCCATCGAAAACAAGCCCGAGGACCACGAGTTCCTGCAATCCTACCAGCCGCTCCGCCCGATGACCGCCATCGGGGGATGAGCAACACCGGGGAGAAAACCTGACATGAAAGTGCTCTATTTTGCCCAGGCCTCCGATGCGGCTGGATGCCGGGAGGAAGATTGGCCGGTTGAAAAGGCTCTCCCTCTCGATGACTTCTGGGCCGAGGTGATCCGCAGGCATCCCGCCATGTCGCTCATCGCGGACCAATGCCGGGTCGCCTCCGGGATGAGCTACGTCGAAAGCGGCCAATGCCTTGACGCGAAGGCGGAGACGGCCATTATTCCCCCGGTTTCAGGAGGATGAAGATCGAAATTGTTTTGAGCGACGGGCCCCTGCGTCTCGATCCGGTTCCCGTGCCCGGAGCGGGAGCCGTGGCGCGCTTTGACGGGGTCGTCCGTGGCATCGAAAACGGCGCGGCGATCTCCGGCCTCGAATACGAGGCCTACATTTCCATGGCTGAAAAACGGACCCGTGAAATCCTGGACGAGTTGGGGAGGGAACATCCCTTCCTTCTCGCCCGCGTGCATCACCGGCTTGGCTTCGTGCCCGTCGGCGAGGCGGCCATCCTCGTGGATGTCCATTCCAAGCACCGGGCCGAAGCCTTCGCCGTGGCCGGAAAATTCATGGACCGGCTGAAAAATGATGTCCCGATCTGGAAACGGGGCGCGGGCGGGCGGGATGTCGGCACCCGTGCGCCCGGCATGGGCATGAACAAGCCAGGAAAAAGCCAATGACAGGAAGCAGTGACAGCAACCGTGGCGAAAGCCAAGGCGGGAACCGCGAGGGGCCCGGCACGGAAGAAGGCCGTCGCAAAACTCAAAGAGAAAGCGGGGGAATCTTGGGACGCGAGAGAAAGCAAAAGCAGCGGAGAGGAGCCCTCCGATCATGGCTTTCGAGACTGGCCGCCGCCCTGACGATCTCGTCGCATGGGTTCGCCCAGCCGCCATCGCCGGAACCCCGTGCCTCCGATGCCAGGTTCGTGCCGACGATCGCCAAAGAGGCCGCAGCCGAGGGGAACAGCGCCTTCCTCCGGAAGGACTACGCCGCCGCTCGCAAAGCCTACCGGCGCGTGGTCGATCTGGTGCCCGACAACGTGCTCGGCCTGGTCAACCTCGGGGTCGTGGAATTCACCTCCGGCAACGCCGACACAGCCGAGGCTCTGCTCAGGAGGGCCGTCTCCATCCGCCTCGAAAATCCCGCCGCCTGGCTCACGCTCGGGATCATTTACATGGACAAAGAGCAGTTCGATGCGGCACTGGCCGCCTTGTCGCAGGCCGTTTTGCAGGATCCCCGCAACCCGCGGGCGAGGAATTATCTCGGCGTGGTGATCGGACGCAAAGGCTGGATCGACGGGGCGCAATCCGAGCTCCGGCGGGCCGTGGAGCTCGATCCCTCCTACTCCGACGCCCACTACAACCTGGCGGTTTTTTACCTCGAAGAGAAGCCGCCCGCCACCGAATTGGCCCGCCGCCATTACTACCGCGCCATCGAGCTCGGGGCGGAAAAAGATGCCGCCATCGAAAAAGTGCTTAAACCGGACGCCCCGAAACAGTAGTGTCCCGCCCGTGAAAAAAAATCTTTTGCCCGCCCTGCTCGCCCTCGCCGCCGGAACGCTGGTGGCTGCGGAGCCGCCGCCCATCACCGCGCGGTCCGCGATCCTGTTCGACGCCAACAGCGGGAGGGTGATCCTCAAGAAGAACGAGGACGAGAGGCGTCCGGTCGCCAGCACGCAGAAACTCCTCACCGCCTACATCGTCGCCAATGCGGGCGACCTCTCGCAGATGGTCGCGATCAAGGAGACGGATACCAACTGCGAGCCCACCAAACTCTACATCCGGCCCGGGCAGCAATACAGCAGGTCGCAGCTCCTCCACGGGTTGCTGGTCCACAGTGGCAACGATGCCGCCCGTGCGCTGGCCCGCGACAACGCCGGCAGCGTGGCGGATTTCGCGCACCGGATGAATTCCACGATGCGTTACCTGGGCGGGTATTCCTCCAATTTTCAGAATCCGAACGGCCTGCCTGCCGACGACCAGTATTCGAGCGCGCGGGACATGGCCCGCGTGGCGAGGGCGGCCTACCGCGACCCCGTCCTGCGCGAGATCATGAAGACCCGCTCTTACACCTTCCGCTTCACCACGGGGAGGACGACCACGTGGAAAAACACGAACCGCGTGCTCCGCTACTACTCGTTCTGCAACGGCATGAAGACCGGGTATACCGAAAAAGCCGGCCATTGCCTGATCTCCAGCGGATCCTACAACGGGAGGGATGTCATCGCCATCGTCCTCGGCGACAGCAAATCCCGGATCTGGAACGAATCCGCGAACCTCCTGGCTTACGGCCTGGGGATTTCCCAGGGAGACATGGAAAAGTTCCGGATTCCGGGGGCCGAGTGAGCGGGGCCCGGAAAGGCTGTTCCACTTCGGCAAACGCTCGTCAAACGGTGTCCAGATCCTACACGCTCGACGCTCCCCACAGCGGCCCTCCAATCGATTTTGCGGCGGAGCTGAACGGGCAGCAACATGCGGCGGTGACTTCTCCGCCCGGTCCCGCGCTGGTCATCGCCGGCGCGGGGAGCGGCAAAACCCGGGCACTCACCTACCGTGTGGCCTGGCTGCTGGCGCAGGGGGTTCCCGCCCGCTCGATCCTGCTGCTGACATTCACCAACAAGGCCGCGCGGGAGATGCTGGAGCGGGTCCGCGCGCTCGTTCCCGGCACGGCCGAGGGGGTCTGGGGGGGGACATTCCACTCGATCGGCAACCGCATCCTCCGCCGCCATGCGGAGCGCGTCGGCTTCCGGCAGGGCTTCACGATCATGGACCGCGAGGACCAGGAGGACATGATTGCGAGCGTCCTGGCGCGCGAAGGGCTCGCATCGACCGAACGCCGGTTTCCCAAGGCGGAAGTCCTCGCCGACATCCACAGCTACTCGATCAACACCGGCTTCCCTGTGCGCAGGGTTCTCGGCGAGAAATACCGCTACTTCATCCCCCTCGAAATGGAGATCGAGCGCGTCCAGAACCTCTACGAGGCGAGAAAAAAGGAATCGAACTCGATGGATTTCGACGACCTCCTCTGCAAGACGCTCGAACTTTTTCTCACGAGCGGGGACATCGCGGCCGAGTATCAAAACCAGTTCCGGCACATCCTCGTGGACGAATACCAGGACACGAACAAGATCCAGGCCGACCTCGTCGACCACCTCGCCCGCAAGCACGGGAACATCATGGTCGTCGGCGACGACGCCCAGAGCATCTACTCGTGGCGGGGCGCGAACATCGAAAACATCCTCGATTTTCCCAAGCGCTATCCCGGTGCCCAAGTCTTCAAAATCGAGACCAACTACCGCAGCGTGCCCGAGGTCCTGAACCTCGCGAATGCGGCGATCCTGGGGAACGGGCGGCAGGTGCCGAAAACCCTCGGGGCCGTCCGGACATCGCACCCGGTGCGTCCGGCCCTCGTCTGCCTCGACACCAACATCCAGCAGGCGGCGTTCGTGGCCCAGCGCGTGCTCGAGCTGCGGGACGAGGGGATCGAACTTCGCGAAATGGCCGTCCTCTACCGCGCGCACTACCACTCGATGGACGTGCAGTTGGAGTTCACGAGGCGGGGCATCCCGTTCTCGATCACCAGCGGGCTCCGGTTTTTCGAGCAGGCCCACATCAAGGATGTCGCGGCGTTCCTGAAATTCGCCATGAACCCGCGCGACGAGGTCGCCTTCAAGCGCATGGCCCGGATGCTTCCCGGCATCGGCAACAAAACCGCCGAGTCCCTCTGGAGCCAGGCCGCGTCGGCCCTCGGGGGCGGCACCGACTTCCGGCGCCTGCAGGGATTCAAAGTCCCCGCCAAGTGCGCGAAGACCTGGACGCAATTCGTCCACACGCTTTCCGACTTGGTCCCGGCCTCGGGCCCGCTGAAGCCGGCCGCGATGATGGAGGCCGTCCTGTTCGCCCTCTACGACGACTACATGAAAACGAAGTTCGCGAACTACGACGCGCGGAAGGACGACCTGACCACGCTCATGGGGTTCGCCGGGCAGTTCGAGTCCACCGAGGAATTTCTTTCCCAGCTCGCCCTGCTTGGCGGCGTCGAAACCTCCGACGCCTTCGCCGGGGATTCGGACTCCGAAAAAATCACGCTCTCCACCCTGCACCAGGCGAAGGGGCTCGAATGGAAGGTCGTCTTCCTGATCTGGCTCGCCGACGGGATGTTCCCGAGCGCGCGCAGCCTCGAGACCCCGGACTCGATCGAGGAAGAACGCCGGCTTTTTTACGTCGGCGTCACAAGATGCAAGGACGAGCTCTACCTCACGTATCCGGAGCTCCGCCTCAACGCCGGCTACGGCGACAACTTCCAGCGCCCGTCCCGTTTCCTCTCCGAACTCCCCGAAAACCTCATGGAAACATGGGAGGTCGGCCCCCCGTCACCCGCGCCCGACGGCACGCCGTTCTGACCGGTCCGCCGACTCTGCGTGGGGGACCGTCGGATCCCGGTCGAACTCTCCCTGAAGACTGTCTCTCCGGCGGGGTTCAGACCGGGCCGCCCGTCGCCGCGCCGACCCACTCGCGCATGTCTTCCGGCAGTCCGGAGGTCCAGGTCAGGGGCACCCCGTCCCATTCCAGAACCAATTCCGCCGAGTGGAGGGCGTGGCGCGGGAGGAGAAGGCACCCCGCGAGGGCGGGGGTCCAGCCGGTGCGGATGAACTCCAGGTAGCAGTCCGGCGAGGGGCCGTAAATTTTGTCGCCCACGACCGGATGGCCGACGTGCGAAAGGTGGACGCGGATCTGGTGGGTGCGCCCGGTGAGCGGTTCGGCGGAGACAAGCGCGAACCGGCCTTCGCGGCGACTGATGCGCGACAGGACCCGGAAGCGCGTGTGCGCGGCGGCCCCGGACGGATGCACGGCGCGCAGGAGGTGGATGGGAGAGGGGGCGACCTCGCCGAGGCGGATGATCGGCTCCTCGACCTCGAACTCGTCTTCCGGCCAACCCCGGACGATCGCGAGGTAGGACTTTTTGATTTTTCCCTCCTGCATGGACATGGCGGCGGCGCGGGCCGCGCGGGAGGATTTGGCCACGAGGACGACACCGCTGGTTTCCCGGTCGAGGCGGTTGATGAGCGAGACCTGGCCCCCATTCGCGATCTCGTAGCCCAGCAACTCCCGGAGCCCGTCCCAGAGCGTCCGGGGCCCGGCCGGCTTGGTGGGATGCACCAGCATCCCGGCCGGTTTGTTCACGGCGAGAAGGTCCGGAGTTTCCCCGAGGATCTGGAAGTCTTCTTGAACAGGGTTCACATCGCGGCAATGGTGGTGCGCACTATGATTCATTTGCGGGATGTCACGCGAACGTATTCGTCGGGAAACGGGATCGTCCGCGCGCTGGATGCCGTCTCGATCGACATCTCCGCCGGAGCGTTCGTGACGATCTCCGGCCCGAGCGGCTGCGGAAAAAGCACGCTCCTGAACCTGCTGGGCGGCCTGGACCGCCCGACATCCGGAGAGATCCTCGTGGACGGGGTGCCGCTTCACCGGGCGGATGAAAAGACCCTCACCGCTTATCGCCGACACACGCTGGGGATCGTCTTCCAGTTTTTCAACCTCCTCCCCGCCATGACGGTCCGCGAGAACGTGGAGCTGCCGCTTCTCCTCCGGGGCGACCCGCACGGAAAGGCCGCCCTCCGCGTCGCCGAAATGCTCGATCTCGTCGGGCTCGCCGCACGGTCGCACCATTTTCCCCACCAGCTGAGCGGGGGGGAAATGCAGCGGACAGCGATCGCCAGAGCCCTGGCCGGCGGGCCCAGGCTCGTGCTCGCGGACGAGCCCACCGGCAACCTGGATTCCTCAAATGCCGCGAACGTCTGCGAAACCCTCTCAAAGATTGCTTCCCAAAAAATTGCCGTGCTGGTTATTGTGACGCACAGCGAGCCGGTTGCCGCGATGGCACCGATCCGGATTCAGATGCTCGACGGAAAAATTCTCACTCACCGCAATGACCACGCCCACGCCCGATGACCCCCGGTTGCAGAAGTTCCGCATCTTCGCGGACCTTGGCGGGGACGAGCTCGCCGCCCTTTTGAAGCTGACCGATGCGGTCACCTATCCCGGGGGGAGCAGGATTGTCGAGACCGGCGAGGCCGGCCATTGTCTTTATGGCAACCAGAAATACGTGGACATCCTCCTCCGCTCCGGCGCGCAGGGATAGCCTTTTCATATCAAGACAAAGACAAGTGGACAAACAACGCACCCTAGCAGCCCCCGCAACCCTGGCCGGCAGCGCCCTTCACACCGGCGAGGACGTCACCATCACCATCCTTCCCGCCCCCGCCGGGCACGGGTTCAAATTCCAGCGCGTGGACCTGCCGGACGAGCCGGTCGTCGAGGCCGTTGCCGCCCATGTCAAGACCGTCGAGCGCGCCACGACGCTCGTCCAGGGGATGGTGAAAATCCACACGGTCGAGCACGTGCTTTCCTCCCTGACCGGGATGGGCGTGGACAACGCCCTCATCCAGATGAATGCCAACGAGCCGCCGATCGGCGACGGCAGCGCCTCGGCCTACGTGGAGATGATTCTCCAAGCCGGCACGGTCGAGCAGGACGCCCCGCGCAGCTATCTCGAAATCCGCGAGCCGCTCACCATTGAATCCGGAGAGTCGGTGTTCGTGATCCTGCCCGATCCCAAATTCCGGATCTCCTGCACCCAGGTCGGTCCGCAGGGCCGGTTCACCCAGTTCCTCTCCGCGGAGATCACCCCGGAATTCTACGGGAAGGAGATCGCGCCAGCCCGCACGTTCGTGTTCTACGAGGATGTCAAGCCGCTCATGGACAAGGGCCTGATCAAGGGCGGCAGCCTGGAAAACGCGATCGTCGCGCGCGGGGAAAGCGTCCTCAGCAAGGAACCACTCCGGTTTTCCGACGAGTTTGTCCGCCACAAAATCCTGGATATCGTCGGCGATCTCGCGCTCGCCGGGCGGCGGATTCGCGGCCATGTGGTTGCCGTGAAGCCGGGGCATGGAATCAACACCGAGGCGGCGAGACGGCTTGCCGCGCGCCATGCGGAAATCGCCGCAGCGGCACCGAGACCCGTCGCCGCCACCACCGGGGCCCTGGACATCAATGAAGTCATGCGCACTCTGCCGCACCGGTTTCCCTTCCTGATGGTGGACCGCATCATCGAATTCCAGGGGGACACGAAAGCCGTCGGTGTCAAGGCCGTCTCGATCAACGAGCCATATTTTCAGGGGCATTTTCCCGGGCATCCGGTGATGCCGGGGGTGCTCCAGCTCGAAGCGATGGCGCAGGTGGCCAGCATCGTCATGATGCGCAAGACCGAGAATTCCGGGAAAATCGGATACTTCATGAGCGCCGATGCGGTGAAGTTCCGCAAGCCGGTGATGCCGGGAGACACGCTTTTCATCGAATGTGAGTTGACCAGCGCAAAAAAGCGCCTCGGCAAAGCCGCCTGCCGCTGCCTGGTGAACGGGGAGGTCGTTTCGGAGGGCGAACTTCTTTTCGGTTTGGTGGACAAATGACGGCGATCCACCCCAGCTCGGTTGTGGATTCCGCCGCCTCGGTCGGCGACGGAACCGAGATCGGGCCGTTCTGCCATGTCGGGCCGGGCGTGGAGATCGGCCCGGATTGCAGGCTCCTCGGGCACGTGACGGTCGCGGGCCCCACAAAAATCGGCGCGGGCAACACGTTTTACCCGCATGTTTCGATCGGCCAACGGTCGCAGGATCTGAAGTATGCCGGCGAGCCGACCTATCTGGAAATCGGGTCCGGAAACTCGTTCCGCGAGTTCTGCACCGTGAACCGGGGGACGCTCCCGGACACGAAAACCTCGGTCGGCAACCACGGCAACTTCCTCGCTTATTCGCACATCGCGCACGACTGCACCGTGGGCGACCACGTGATCTTTTCGAACAACGGGACCCTTGCCGGGCACGTGCTGGTCGAGGACCATGCCGTGATCGGAGGGCTCTCCGGGGTTCACCAGTTCTGCCGCATCGGTCGTCACTCGATCATCGGCGGCTGCACGAAAATCGTGCAGGACGTGCCGCCCTACATGATCGCCGACGGCAATCCTGCGGAGATCCGCGGGGTCAACCAGGTCGGCTTGGAACGCCGGGGGTTCTCTGCGGAAGAGGTGCGCGCATTGCGGGAATGCTACCGGCTCCTCTATCGCTCGAACTTCAACGTCAAACAAGCCTGCGAGCGGATCGCGGCGGAGATCGCGCCCTCGGAGGCCCGCGGCCACCTGCTGGCTTTCATCGCGAATTCCCAGCGTGGCATCGTCCGCTGAACCCGCCCGCCCGACCTGATGCTGACGATCCGGGATCTCAGGAAAAGTCATGGAGGCCGCGTGCTCTTCGAGGAGGCCTCGCTTCAGGTCAACTACGGGGAGAAGGTCGCGCTGGTCGGCCCGAACGGCGCCGGGAAGTCCACCCTCTTTTCGCTGATTTTGAAAAGAGACGAGCCCGACGCGGGCACGGTCCAGCGGGATGAATGGACGATGCTGGGCTATCTTCCGCAGGAGGGGGAGGGCGTCGGCGAGGAAACCGCCCTGGACATCGCGACAGGAAAAGCGGGCGAGATCCCGGCCCTGGAGGACGCGCTCGCGCGGCTCGAGAAGGCCGGAGATGTCGGGGGGGCGGAATATTTGGAAGCCCATGCCAAACACGAGGCGCTCTGCAACCCCCATGTGGAAGCCCGCGCACGGAAAATGCTCAAGGGCCTCGGCTACCGCGAGGAGGAGTTCGACCGTCCGGCCAGGGAGCTGAGCGGAGGCTGGGTCATGCGCGCCCATCTCGCGCGGCTTCTGGTGATGGAGCCGGATCTGCTGCTGCTGGACGAGCCGACGAACCATCTCGACCTGCTTTCGCTCCTGTGGCTCCAGCGGTATCTCCAGACGTATTCCGGGGCCGTGCTCCTCATCTCGCACGATCTCGAATTCATGGACGCCCTCGTGGAAAAGGTCTTCGAAATCACGGACCGGAAAATCGTCTCCTACACCGGGAACTTCTCCGAGTCCCTCCGCCAGCGCGAGGCCAACTACGACCAGCAGCTCGCCGCATGGAAAAACCAGCAGAAGGAAATCACCGCCCTCCAGGAATTCGCGGACCGGTTCCGCTCCGTTTCCTCCAAGGCCGCCCAGGCCCAGAGCAAGCTCAAGCAGATCGAGCGGATGGAAAAAATCGTGCGCCCGGAGCCGCCGAGAAAACCGTTCCGGTTCCGGATCCCCCAGCCTCCCCGCGGCGGCCAGCAGTCCATGAACCTACAGGGCGTCCACATGTCCTACGGGGATCACCCGGTTTACAAGGGCTTGGACCTCCTGATCGAGCGGGGAGAGCGGACCGCACTGGTCGGACCCAACGGCGCCGGAAAGTCCACCCTGCTGAAAATCATGGCTGGCGTGGTCCCGATCCAAAAAGGCATCTGTCAGGCCGGGCACAATTCCAAGATCGGCTATTTCAGCCAGCACCGCTCGGCCACGCTGGATCCCGACAACTCGGTCATGGAGGAAGTCCTCGCCAGCAACGGCACGCTCCGCGAGGAGGATGCCCGCAGCATGCTCGGCTCGTTCCTTTTCCGGAAGGATGACATCCACAAAAAGACCCGCGTGTTGAGCGGCGGTGAGAAAACCCGGTTGAACCTCATCAAGTTTCTCGTCGATCCGCCGAACCTGCTGCTCATGGACGAGCCGACGACCCACCTGGACATCCTCACCGTCGAGTCCCTCGTCCTCGCCCTCGAAGCCTACGAGGGCACGCTGGTTTTCATCTCACACGATGTCCATTTCATCCGAAAACTGGCCGGACGGATCCTCCACATCAACGCCGGCACCGTGACCGGCTACGCCGGCGGCTACGATTACTTCCTGGAAAAATCCGGCCTCCTCGGCTCCGAGCGTTTCGCGCTGACGGCGTAGCTGCGGGCATCCTGATGCCGGATTGTTACGCATGGGCAGGATTTGCCCATGCCACGGCCTACTTTGCGTGGCCGGCGATGACGCGCTCGATGGTGCCGGTGGTGGAGCGTCCGGGGACCATTTCGGCGAGGACGACGCGCCCGCCATGCGCCTCGACCACCTCGCGCCCGCTCACGTAATGCGCCCAGTCTTTGCCTTTGACGAGGACCTGGGGAAGGATTTTTGCGATGAGGTCCTTCGGTTCGTCCTCGTCGAAGATCACGCAAAAATCCACGGCGCGCAGCGAGCCGACCACGTAGGCCCGGTCTGCCTCCGGGTTGACCGGGCGTGTCGGCCCTTTGCTCCGGCGCACGGACGAATCGCTGTTCAAGCCGACGCAGAGCGCGTCGCCCTGGGCGCGCGCGAACGAGAGGTATTCCGCGTGTCCCCGGTGAAGGATGTCGAAACAGCCGTTCGTGAAGACGAGGCTTTTTCCCGCGTTCACGAGGCGGTCACGTTCGGCGCGGGCCGCTGCGGGTGTCAGGATCAGTGGTGCCATCAGGTGTGGGGGCCGAGTTTTTCGAGGTTCGCCTTGATCGCCAGCACTTCCGGCGCGTCCGGTTTCTTGAAGGCGAGGAAGGTGTTCAGCGCAGCCGTGTAATAGCTGCGGGCTTTTTCGAAATTCGAGCTGGAATGGTAAACCACAGCCAGGTTGGCCAGCGACTGGGCCACGTCCGGGTGCATGGCCCCGAAGACCTGTTCCCGGATCCCGAGCGCCCGCATGTGAAGGTTTTCGGCGCGCACCCAGTCGCCCGCCTCGGTGTAGGCGACTGCGAGATTGTTGCAGACGAGGGCGACAGACGGGTGGATCTCGCCGTGCAGCCGCACGGCCATATCCAGCGCCTGCAGGTAGTGCCGTTCGCACGCGGGAAAATTCCCCGCGTGTTTTTCGAGGCCGGCCAGGTTGCTGGCCAGCATGGAGTGTTGCGAATAGTCGTGGGCGGCTTCGTAAAGCTCGATGGCCTGGCCGTAGTAGCGCCTCGCCGCAGCCTCTTCGCCCTGGTGCTCCGAGAGCAGGGCCAGTTTCGCCGCCACGCGCGCGGCGGCCGTGATGTTTCCGTTTTCGAGGTTGTGCGACAGGGAATCTTTGAAATCCTGCACGGCATCGGGGAGGAACCCGGCGGCCTGGCAGACATCGCCGGCGATTTCGAGCGCGTCGCTCAGCCGGGGGCTTCCTTTCCGGAAGACCTGCTGGGCGGCCTCTTTGAACTTTTGGGCTGCAAGGCGGTGCTTCTCGCCGGATGCCTGGCTCCGCTGCGACTCCAAATCCTTGCAGAGAACCTCCCAGAGATTTGCGGTTGTCTGCATGGGCGGCAGACTAGCCCAACCGACGTTTTCAGACGAGAGGATTTTTTCCGGGCAGCAGACGGGATTTCCCCGGTGTGGGAAATGTCGGGCCTGCCAGGGAACGGGTCGGCGGAGCACGCCGGAAAAACGAAATAAAATCCGCATTACGGCTTGCGGTTTGCCGTGGGACTCGGCCATTTTCGCGGGACCATGAAAAAAATGAAGGCCGGGATTATCGGGTGCGGGAACATCAGCAAGATTTACGCCGAGGCGGGGGCGAGGTTCCGGAACCTGGAGATCCTGGCGTGCGCGGATCTGGATTTTGCGCGCGCACATGAGCTCGCCGGGAAGCACGGGATCCCGCGCCCGTTGCGGGTGGAGCAACTGCTGGCGGACCGGGATATCGAGATCGTGATCAACCTGACGATCCCGGCGGCTCATGCGGAGATCGGCCTGGAGGCGCTGAAAAACGGGAAGCATCTCTACAACGAAAAACCCCTCGCACAAAAGCGCCGCGCAGCCCGCGAGCTGATCGGTTTTGCCCGCGAAAAAGACCTGCTTGTCGGGTGTGCACCGGACACCTTTCTCGGGGCCGGGCTCCAGACGTGCCGGAAGTTGATCGACGAGGGCGCGATCGGGGAACCGGTCGGCGGGGCCGGGTTCATGCTCGGTCCGGGCATGGAAAGCTGGCATCCCAACCCCGAATTCTTTTTCAAAAAAGGCGGGGGGCCGCTTTTCGACATGGGGCCGTATTATCTCACGGCTTTCACGACCCTTCTGGGACCGGTGCACAGGGTGACCGGCTCGGCGCGGATGAGTTTTCCGACCAGGACGATCACCAGCCAGCCGCTGGCCGGCACCAAAATCGAGGTCGAAACCCCGACGCACATCGCGGCCGTGTTGGATTTCGAATCCGGGCCCATCGTCACGCTGGCGACCAGCTTCGACGTCAGGGCCCACTCGATGCCACCCATCGAGATCTACGGGTCGGAGGCGACGCTCTCCGTCCCGGATCCCAACACCTTCGGCGGGCCGGTCCGCATCCGGCGCAATGGGGACGAGAATTGGACCGACATCCCGCTCGGCTTCGCCAACGCGGACAACACCCGTGGCCTCGGGGTTTCAGACATGATTTCGGCCCGCCAGAACAACCGCGAGCACCGCGCGAACGCCCGCACCGCCTACCACGTCTTGGACATCATGCATTCCATTCTGGATTCGTCGGAAACCGGGCAGCACATCGAACTCAGCAGCTCGATGACCCGCCCCTCGCCGTTTCCCGAGGGACTCGCGGACGGAGAGGTGGATTGATTCGTGTCTTTTTTTGTCTGTTCCCGGGCGTGGTCCATCCCCGGCGACCATGCGGCAAAGGAGGCGGTGAAATGCGCCCCGCCGCTGAACCCATACAGAAGCAGCGGCACGTCCGACCAACCGCACTTCTCCGGACCTCCGGCAACATTCAGAATGTCCTGCCGTTGCCGACCTCCTTCAGGAGCCCGCGATACGATGCGATTTCGTCGGCGAGAAATTCCCCGAGGAAGGCCCGCACTTCCCCGGGCATCGAATCCTCCGAGGTGGGGTTGAGCTTGATCGTGAGGTGGCGGTTGAAATAAAGTGCCTTGGTCGTGACCCCGAGAAATCCTTCCATTTCTTCGAGAAGGGCTTTGGGCGAGGTCGCGATCCGGTCGTAGAGGCCGATGTGGAGATTCCCCGGGGCAAGGTGCTTTTTCCACAGCGCGATCATCGCGGAGTATCCGGCGCGCCTCTTCTGTCCCGAGGTCTCGAAATACGCGCGGAATTTTTCGAAGCCCACCGGTTCGCTTTTTCCCCGGACCAGGGTCTTTTTCGCATGCGACCACGCGCGCTCCACGGGATCGCGCAACATGATGATTCCTTTGATCTGCGGCTTCAGGCGCACGATTTCCGCAACGATCTCTTCGGGAAGGAGCGCATACGACGCCGTGGCCTCGCCGCGGATCTTCGGGCGGTAGAACGACAGGGATTTCCGGAGGGAGACATAATGCTTCTTCAGCCGCTCCGGGAGCGGCTCCCGGTAGGAATCCAAGTAGTCCTCCAGATACGGGAACAGGAAATGCGGGTTGTCCGGCTTCCCCAGCGTGCTGAAAAAATACGTCTCCTTCATCCGGTGGAGGAGGATTTCCGGATGGAGATGGAGGTTGAAATACAGCCAGGTCGTTCCGGTTCTCTGAGGGCCCAGAATGAGAAAATCCGGGAAGCGCCCGAGGTCGGGATGTTCGCTCCTTGTCGGTATCGATCCCGGCACCTTCAGCATCTCGCCATGTTTTCCCGGAATCCCGGACCGGACGGGTGCCGGATTCCGCCAGCGCCCGCCCAGCCGACGGCATCAGAGCGATTTGAGGGCCGCTTCAATTTTTGAAAAATCGGGAAGGTCCTTCGGGGTCGGGGTCTGCTCGCTGTAAACGATCTGCCCGGCTTGATCGATGACGAACGCCGCACGCGCCGACGTGTCTCCGATTCCGGCGAGGCCCGGAAAAACCACGTCGTAGGCCGCAGTGACGGTCTTGTTCAGATCGCTCAGGAGCGGAATGGAGATCCCTTCCTTCTTCGCCCATGCGGACTGCGCGAACGGGCTGTCCACGCTGATCCCGAGGATCCCGGCATTCAGGTCCGCGTATTTTTGCAGCCCGGCTGTCACATCGCAGAGCTCCTGGGTGCAGACTCCGGTGAATGCCAGCGGAAAAAAGAGGATCACGGTCGCCTGCTTGTCGAAATTCGACGAGAGGGTGACATCGACGAGACCGTCGGCTGTCATGGATTTGAGGGTGAAGTCCGGAGCTTTGGTGCCGATTGGGAGTGCCATAAATTTGTGGTGTGAGCCGCAAAGATTGGCCCGATTCTTGAAACTGTCAATGCCCGCAGAAGAGATCGATTGGTCGGGGGGGCTCCTGCGAAGCCGCAAAAAGGGCCGCCGCCGGATGACAGGCACCCACACAGTCAAAAATGCGCCAATACGCGGTGCTACTCCAGATCCGCCGAAGTGACGCTCTGCTGGGGCCGCGACGCGAGGAGGTTGGCCTGCGCGATGACCCGCTCCGCAGAATCGTCAAACCGGTATCCGTGGCAGTTCGGGCACGTGGCGACCCTCGCGGTCACGACCGACTCGCATCCTTCGCACACCTTGAAGTTTTGCGGGGTTTCGATGATTTTCCGGGCGCGCGCCGCCCGGTCCTGAAGATGTGAGGCGGGTTTCATGGAGGAAAATGATTCACGGGGTTCACGCGACGATTCTGACAAGCAAGGCCGGATCGGTTTCGATTGCCAATCGAAAGAGAGCGTTGTTCCAGGGATTTCGATCCGCCGTTCATTGAAGGACGCCGAGCGAGCGAAGCTTTCCGTGTTCCAGGGAAAAGATCTCGCGGCTCACGGGATAATTCGAGCCGAGGTAGCCGGAGATGATGAACTCGCCCATCCGGGCGAACGCCTGGTCCTGCCTCGAGAACACGAGGACCTGGTTGCGGTTTGGCAGGGCGACGAGAAGGTCGGGGCCGAGCGTGGCGGCGAACATTTCGGCGAATCCCGGCGCGAGCACGCACGAGGCCGTCAACGGGTTGGCCGACTCGAGGACGGCGTATTGGATCACCCCGTTCTTGTCCCGGACAAATTGCGGTTTGATCGAGGCGAGGACGCCGGACGCCACCCGCAAGGCCTCGGGCCCGATCTGCTTCATCGCCATGTCCATGATGCGCTCGTGCCCGCCCTCGGCGGCGTAAATCTCCCCGTCCCTGACCCGCACGAGGGCAACGATCGTGCGCTCCGAACCGTCGATCTTCCGCCGGACCTTGTAGTCCATGAACGAGGGCTCCACCATCCACGCCCAATGGGTCTCGGCGGAGGCGAACCCCGCCCCAAAAACCAGAAAAACGGATATCGCCCATTTGAGTTTTGCGGGAGCTCTGGTATGGGTGCGGTGTGATTGCATTTCTCGAAGGAACTCTCGCGGAAGCGCTGCCGACCCAAATCGTCGTCAACGTCCACGGCATCGGCTACCAGATCCTGATCCCCGTATCAAGTTATGAACGGCTGCCCCAACCGGGGGCTCCGGTGAAAATCCTCACGCACCTCGCGGTCCGCGAGGACGCGCATGTCCTCTACGGGTTTCTCACGCCGGACGAACGAGACCTCTTCCGCCTCCTCCTCCACCACGTCACCGGGGTCGGGCCGAAAATCGCCCTCGCCGTCCTGAGCGGGCTCCCGGCAGAGATGTTCAAGGCCGCCGTGGTCGTCGGCGACATCGCCGCCATTTCCAAAATCAGCGGGGTGGGGAAAAAGACTGCGGAGCGGATCGTGCTCGAGCTGAAGGACAAGGTGGGCGTCGCGGCCGAGTGGGAGGCCTCGAGCGCGAAAAACGCCCCGAGCGAGGCGGACGTCCGGATGCACGATGCGGTTCTCGCCCTCATCTCGCTGGGATACAAACAGGTGGAGGCCCACAAAGCCGTCCGCAGGGTGTTGGATCTGTCGGAATCCGCCCCGAGCGCGGAGGAACTGATCCGCCAGGCCCTGAAGATCCTGTCATGAGCCCCGGGGAAAGCGCCCGCGCCGTCCATGCCGCCCTGCCGGAGGGGGGGTTGTTTCACGAGAAGGATTGGAGGGTCTCACCCCGCCCGTTTCTGGTGGACCCGGAATTGCAGGAGGACATCGAAAAACTCGGCTACCGGCTCGTGCTGTTCCTCCGCGCCTGCGAGCAACTCTACCGCCTCAGCGCGAAGGGTCGGCAGCCGACATGGGTCGCGGAGCTTCTCGACCGCGGAAAACCGCCCGATCTCGTGGAATACCAGCGGGAACACGGCCTCGCTGGGGACATCCCGAAAATCATCCGCCCGGATCTCGTCCTCACCAACGGGGGGTTCACCATCGCGGAAATCGACAGCGTGCCGGGCGGAATCGGCCTCACCGCCTGGCTGAACAGAACCTACGCTTCCCTCGGGCACCAGGTCATCGGCGGTGCCGATGGCATGCTGCGGGGGTTCGCCGACATCCTGCCAGGGGGAGATCTCGTCGTCTCCGAGGAAGCATCCACCTACCGCCCGGAAATGGAATGGCTGGCGGGAACCCTCAACGCGGAATTTTCCGAAAAGGGAAAATGGCGGGTCCTGGATGCCTCCGCACGGGAGGACTGGCAGCCGAACATCTACCGGTTTTTCGAGATGTTCGACCTCGCCAACGTCCCGGCCGCCCCCCCGCTCATGCGGGCGGCGGCGGAGGGAACAATCTCGGTCACCCCGCCGTTCAGGCCGGCCTTGGAGGAAAAGCTCTGGTTCGCGCTCTTCTGGCTGAAGCCGTTGGCGGAATTCTGGCGCAGAGAACTCGGGGAACGCGCGCAGAAAGCCCTGCAGCGGGTCATCCCCTACACATGGCTCGTCGATCCGGCTCCGCTCCCGCGACATGCCGTGCTCCCGCGCCTCGAAGCCCACTCGTGGGATGACGTGGCGCACTTCAGCCAGAAACAACGCCATTTCATTCTCAAAATCAGTGGGTTTTCCGAGCACGCCTGGGGGTCGAGGGGCGTGGTGGTGGCCTCCGACCTGCCCCAAAAGGACTGGCAGGCGGAACTGGAAAATGCCCTCAAGGACTTCGGGCACAGGCCGCACATCCTCCAGGACTTTCACGCGGGCCGACTCGTGGAGGAGTCCTACTGGACACCCGGTCAAGACGAGATCCGCCCGATGCGCGGAAGGGTGCGACTCTGCCCGTATTATTTCGTCGGCGAAAACAGCGTCTCCTGCGGCGGGGTGCTGGCGACCATCTGCCCGGACGATAAAAAACTCCTCCACGGAATGCGCGATGCCATCCTCGCGCCGGCAGGGCCACCACCGTGAGGAAAACAGGCTCGCGCAAAGGCCGCACTATTTTGACACTGAACCGGGTGGGATTGACGGACGGCTCGGCGGGCCATCCCTACCGGCATGTGGCAGGGTGGTTTCGCCGAAACCACCGTGATCTTTTACCTGTTTCGCCGAGCGTTTGAGTCGATACTCGAGGAAGGAACCCAAATCCTTGAACCCTTTGACCACCCTGCGCGCACGCATCGTTTTTCCGGTTTCCGCTCCGCCGGTCGAGGGCGGGATGGTCAGCATCGAGCGGGGGAAAATCTCCGCCTGGGGGAAGTGGGACGGGCGCGAGGCCGAGGACCTCGGCGATGTGATCCTGATGCCCGGGCTCATCAACGCCCACTGCCACCTGGATTACTCGGTCATGCGCGGGGCGATCCTCTCGAACGCGAGCTTCTCGCGATGGGTCCGCAGGATCAACGACCTCAAACGCACGCTCTCGGACGCCGATTATCTCGAATCCATCCGGACCGGTTTCCGCGAGCTCATCCGCCACGGGACAACCAGCGTCTTCAACATCGAGTCCTTTCCCGAGCTGATGGTCCGGATGCCCCCGCCCCCGATCCGCACCTGGTGGTTCTACGAGATGATGGACGTGCGGAACCGCATCCACACGGAAGATGTCGTCGCCGGGGCCCTCAGCTTTTTTGAAGGCCGCGAAGACTGGCCGGGGGGATTCGGGCTCTCCCCGCACGCACCCTACACAACCTCTCCGGACCTTTACCGCCTGGCCCGCTTCTGCTGCGAAAAATACGGCATGCCGTCCATGACCCACCTTGCGGAGTCGGATGAGGAATTCGAGATGTTCCGGAGCGCGCGTGGCCCGATGTATGATTTTCTGGCTGGTCTCGGACGAAAAATGTCCGATACCGGCACCCTCGGCCCGGTGGCGCGGCTCCTCGCGGAAAACGCCCTTCCCGACGGATCGCTGCTCACGCACATGAATTTCCCCGAGGAGGAGGACTGGGCGTCCCTGCGCGGAAAAAACTTCTCGATCATCCACTGCCCGTGCTGCCACGAATATTTCGGGCGCCCGCCATTCCCGATGGAACGGTTTCTCCGCGAGGGCTTCAACGTCTGCCTTGGCACCGACAGCCTGGCCAGCAACCGTTCGCTCAACATGTTCGCGGAAATGCAATGCGCCGCCCGTCGGCATCCGGAAACCGCTCCCGGGACCATCCTCGAAATGGCCACCCTCAACCCCGCGAAAGCGATCGGCATGGGCGGCAGGCTGGGAGAAATCCGCATGGGTGCCGAGGCCGATTTGATCGCGGTCCCCCACGCCGGGCGGGCGGGGAACCTCCACGAGGCCCTGCTCGCACACCCCGGCCACGTCGCTTGGATGATGGTCGGAGGAAACCGGGAGGAAGTGAGTGCCTGACGGCTCCGGCTACTGCCGCGTCTTTTCCCGCTGTGCAAAAAGCGGGGCGGCGTTCATGTTGTAAGCCGCATGGCACTCCTTGGAAAACGCAACCTGCTCGCAATCGTCCGCGAGGGCCCGCCGGGGTATTTTCTGGATGACGGCGAGGGCGGCGAGATTCTTCTGCCGGGCAAATACATTCCTCCGGGTTCCAGGCCGGGGGACACGGTCGAGGTTTTCGTCTACCGGGACTCGGAGGACCGGCTGGTGGCGACGACGGAGACGCCGCTCGCGATGGCCGGGGACTTCGCGGCCTTGAAAATCGTGGATGTCTCGCCAAGCATCGGGGCGTTTTTGGATTGGGGCCTGGAGAAAGACCTTCTCCTGCCACGGCGCGAGCAGGGGGGATTCCGGAAAGTGGGGGACACGGTTGTCGTGCATGTCTTTCTCGACGGGAAGTCCAACCGTATCGTGGCCAGCACGCGCCTCCAACGCTGGTTCAGCAAAACGCCTCCTGCTTACACCAGGGATCATCCGGTGAATCTCCTCATCGTCGGACGGACCCCGCTCGGCTACAAGGCCGTTGTGAACAACCTCCACCAGGGGATGCTCTACGGGCCCGAGCTCTCCGGCCCGCTGGAAACCGGTGCCCGCCTCGACGGGTTCGTGAAAGCGGTGCGCCCGGATGGCAAGCTCGACCTCTCGCTCGACCGCAGCGGGTTCGCCCGCGTCGGACCGATCACAGACCAGATCCTCGCGGCCCTCAAAGCGGGCGGAGGCCGTCTCCCCTACAACGACGAAAGCCCGCCGGACGCCATCCGCACCGCCTTCGGCGTCAGCAAAAAAGCCTTCAAACAAGCCATCGGAACCCTCTACCGGAAACGCCTGATCGAGCTGGAGGCGGAAGGCATTTCGCTCGCCGGGAAATGACCCGCATGGAAATCCGACCTGCCCGCGCTTCGGGATTGATTGTGGCCGCCGGAGGCAGCCGACGCATGGGGTTCGACAAAATCACCGCGCCGCTTGCGGGACGCCCGCTCGTCACCTGGTCGCTGGCGGCCTTCGAAGCCTGCGACGACATCGGGGCGTGCGTCCTTGTCTGCGCGGGATCGCGGCTGGACGAATTCTCCGCCCTGGCGGCACCCTACAAGAAATTCCAGTCGATCGTTCCCGGAGGCTCCGAACGGGCGGATTCGGTCAGGAACGGGCTGGATGCCCTCGCCCCACAGGGGGCCGCCCTCGTCGCCGTCCATGATGCCGCACGCCCCCTGGTGACCCCGGCCATGATTTCCCTCGTGGTCGCGGCCGCCGAGGAATGGGGGTCCGCAGTCGCGGCCGAGCCGGTCAGCGACACTCTCCACCGAGCCGCCGGGGCGGGGCATCTCGTCGAGACGGTTTCACGCGAGGGGCTGTGGGCGATGCAGACCCCCCAGGTCGCAGGACTCGAGGGGCTGCGGGATGCCCTCGAAGCCGCCAGATTGGGCGGACGCGAGGCCACCGATGAAGTTTCCGCCCTGATCCAGGCCGGCCTGCGCCCGAGGGCCGTCTTTCATGGCAACCTGAACTTCAAGGTCACGTTCCCGCGCGATCTGGCCCTCGCCGGGGCCGTCCTGAAATCCGGCTGACCCGGAAAAACCGGGGGCCGCGCGTCCCCGCCCCCAAATCCGCGTAGGGGAAGAAATGAGAGGGCGGGCGAAGCTCCGTCCTGGGAGGGCGAAGCTCCGTCTGAGCCGTAATAAACGGGCACGGAGGTTCGCCCTCCCATCGTTGGCGTGACGCGCGGATTTGGGCCGCCCCAGAGCCCTTGACACGGGAAACAATCAACCGCCCTCGCCGGATGGCGGCTGGTCTTCCTGAAGGCTTTGGAGAAGCTCCGAGGTGTCCTCGACTTCCTCCCAGACAATCCCGCTCACGTAAATCGGAGCCTTTTGTTGCGCGGCCATCGCCATGCAGTCGCTCGGGCGCGCGTCGAGTTCGATGATTTTTTTCTGCTGCAGCTCGTTCTCCGCAGACAGGATCAACCTCCCGAAATAGGTGCCGTTCTTGAGGTCGTTGATGACGACCCGCTCGACCTTCGCGCCCACGGCGGCGAGGACGTGAGCGAGCAGGTCATGGGTGAGCGGGCGCTCCTTGTCGGCCCCGCTGAGAAACATCCCGATCGCCGCCCCAACACCCTGGTCCACGTAAATCACAAAAACCTTCTCGTCATTCCCGAGGAATACCGCGCAGCCCGCGTTCGTCGGAATCAGCGCGCGGATTTGGACGGGAACCACGGATTTTTCCATGCCTGCAGCCTACACGGTTCCCGCGCCGTTTGCGAGAAAGTTAACGCGCAGGCCCGGATAAAGAGAGTTGAGATTCCGCGCGGGACAGGGCATCCTGTCCGGCCCGATCGCCTCCGGGCGCGCGGAATCATCCAAACATGAAGATCTACATTGACGGGGAATTTTACGACAAGGAGAACGCAAAGATCTCGGTGTTCGACCACGGCCTGCTCTATGGCGACGGGGTCTTCGAGGGGATCCGTTTTTACAACGGGAGGGTCTTCCGCCTCGGGGAACACATGGCCAGGCTGTTCGATTCCGCGAAGGCCATCTGCCTCGACGTGGGGATGGAGGCGGGAAAAATGTCGGAGGCGCTTCTGGAGACAATCCGGCGGAACGATCTCCGCGACGGGTATGTGAGACTGGTGGTGACGCGGGGCTGCGGCGACCTGGGTCTCAACCCGGCGCTCTGCCCCCGCGCCACGGTCTTCATCATCGCCTCGAAAATCACCCTCTACCCTCCGGACAAATACGAAAACGGCCTTCATTTGGTCACCTGCGCCACGCGCAGAATCGCGCACGGGGCACTGAGCCCGATGGTGAAATCCCTGAACTACCTCAACAACATCCTCGCCAAAATCGAGGCCCAGCAGGCCGGGGCGGGCGAAGGGCTCATGCTCAACGAGCAGGGCTACGTGGCCGAATGCACGGGCGACAACATCTTCACGGTAAAGAACGGGCGCATCTCCACCCCGCCGATTTCTTCGGGGGCCCTCGCCGGGGTCACCCGCGCGGTGGTCCTGGAGATCGCCGCCGAATCGGGGATTCCGGTCGGCGAGCCCGACATGACCCGCTACGACATCTACACCGCCGACGAATCCTTCCTCACCGGAACCGCCGCAGAGGTCATCCCCGTCGTGCGCCTGGACAACCGCATCATCGGCACCGGCACCCCCGGCCCGGTGACCAAACGCCTGATCTCCCGCTACCACGAGTTGACAGCCGCCACAGGCACAGCGATTTATTAGCGGTATGCAGTGCGACGTCTGCCAGTCCAAAGAAGCCACCGTCTTTCTCACCCAAATCGTCGAGGGGAAGATGCAGAAGGTCAACCTCTGCGAATCCTGCTCAAAGGAAAAGGGCGTGAACGACCCGACCGGCTTCGCCCTTGCCGACCTGCTCATGGGGCTGGGGGCCGCCCAGGAAATCGACAAAAACCCGGGATCCCAGAAATGCCCGGTGTGCGGGTTCACCCAGGCGGACTTCAAAAAAACCGGACGGCTCGGCTGCAGCGCCTGCTACGCCGTCTTCGCCGACGGGCTCTCGGGCATGCTGAAAAACATGCACAAGGGGACCGCCCATACCGGGAAATCCCCCGCCGCATTCCACAAAATCCGGGAACAGGGCGAGAAAATGAAGTCGCTCCAGGATCGTCTGAACCAGGCGGTCGCCGCCGAGGAATACGAGCGCGCGGCCGACCTCCGCGATCAAATCCGCCGGATGGAGGCCGGGACCAACGCATGAAATTTTCCCGCATCATCGCGAGTTCGGGAGAATGGCTCTCCGGCGACGGCCCGCACAGGAACATCGTCGTCAGCAGCCGGGTCCGCCTCGCCCGCAACCTCCGCGAAAAACCGTTTCCCGGCTGGGCAAAAAAGGCCGAGCGCCTCGAGGTCATGCGCCTGGTGAAGGACGCGGTGGAACACCTTCCGGAAATGGCGGAATCCTACTCGGAGAATCTCGAAGCCCTGTCGCCCCTGGAAAAGCAGGTGCTCGTCGAGCGGCATCTGATCAGCCGCGAACACGCGGCGAAAGGCGTCGGCAGCGCGGTGGTCATGAACTCCCCACAAACCCTGAGCGTCATGATCAACGAGGAGGATCACCTCCGGATGCAGGCCATCTGCTGCGGGCTCCAGCTCACCAAGGTTTTCTCGATGATCGACCACGTGGATTCGGAGCTCGAGGAGGTGCTCGATTATGCGTTCGACGCCGAACTGGGCTACCTCACCGCCTGCCCGACCAACGTCGGCACCGGGATGCGGGCATCGGCCATGCTTCATCTGCCGGGACTCGTCATGAGCGAGCAGATCAACAAAATCGTCAACTCGGTCAACAAAATCGGCCTGGCGGTCCGCGGTCTCCACGGGGAAGGGACCGAGGCCATGGGAAACCTCTTCCAGGTTTCCAACCAAACCACCCTCGGGGAGACCGAGGAGGAAATCATCGGTCGCCTCGACCGGGTCATCGAGCAGATCCTGGAACACGAGCAGAATGCGCGCGCGCTTCTCGCCCAGCGCAAACCGGTGACCCTTTACGACCAGATCGGGCGTGCCTACGGCGTCCTTTCCCACGCCTACTCGATGAGCTCGAAAGAGGCCCTCAACTACCTCTCGGTGCTCAAGTTGGGCGTCGACCTCGGAGTTTTCCCGGAGCCCTGCCGCTTTCCCGTGGACGAGCTGTTTATCGAGACCCAGCCGGCACACCTTCAAAAGGGGGTTGGCACGCAAAAAATGTCGGCGGATGAAAGGGACTCCTTGCGCGCAACGATAATCCGCGCGAAATTGGACCAGGTGCCGGAACCGGATATCGCGATTTTGAAGGCGCGGACCCCGGAAGCCACCGAAGAAAGACATGATGAATAACTTCACCCCACGCGCACAGCAGGTTCTCGCCCTCGCCCGCAAAGAGGCGGACCGGTTCAACCACAACTACGTCGGGACCGAACACCTCCTTCTCGGTCTCATCAAGCTGGGCAACGGCGTGGCGGTCAACGTCCTCCAAAAAATGGGCCTCGACCTCGAGACGGTCCGCATGGAGGTGGAAAAACAGGTGGGTTCGGGTCCCGAGACGAAAATGGTGGGAAATATTCCCTACACCCCGCGCGTCAAAAAAGTCCTCGCCCTCGCAGGCAAGGAAGCCAAGAGCCTCCAGCATTCGTATGTCGGCACCGAGCATATCCTCCTCGGCCTTCTCCGGGAGGGCGAAGGCGTCGCCGCACGCGTCCTCAAAAACCTGGAGGTCGACATCGAACGCACCCGCAACGAGATCCTCAAGGAACTCGACCCGAATTTCGCGCCGCAGGACGAAGGGGACACCATCCCCGCAGAAGCCGGCGGAAAGAAGGACGGCAAGACGCCGGCACTCCGCGCGTTCGGACGCGACCTCACCGAACTCGCCAAAAAGGGCGAGCTGGATCCGGTCATCGGCCGCGCCGACGAAATCGAACGCGTCGTGCAAATCCTCTGCCGCCGCACCAAGAACAACCCCGTCCTCATCGGGGAGGCGGGCGTCGGCAAGACCGCCATCGCCGAAGGCCTCGCCCAGGAAATCGTGGCGGGCAATATCCCTGAAATCCTGCACGACAAAAAAGTCATCACCCTCGACCTCGCCCTCATGGTCGCCGGCACGAAATATCGCGGCCAGTTCGAAGAGCGGATCAAGGCGGTCATGGATGAAATCCGCCGCAACAAAAACGTGATCCTCTTCATCGACGAGCTGCACACCATCGTCGGGGCGGGCTCCGCAGAGGGCGCAATGGACGCCTCGAACATCATCAAGCCGGCCCTCAGCCGCGGCGAGCTCCAGTGCATCGGCGCGACGACACTGAACGAATACCGCAAATACATCGAAAAAGACGCCGCTCTCGAGCGCCGTTTCCAGACGGTCAAGGTGGAGGCCCCCTCGGTCGAGGAGACCATCCTCATCCTCAAGGGCATCCGCCCGAAATACGAGGCCCACCACAAGGCCAGAATCCTGGATGCCGCCCTCGAGGCCGCCGCGAAACTCACGGACCGCTACCTGAGCGGGCGGTTCCTCCCGGACAAAGCCATCGACGTCATGGACGAGGCCGGTTCGCGGGCCCGCATCTCCGCCATGTCCCGCCCTCCGAACGTCAAGGATGTCGAGGCGGAAATCGAACGCATCCGCCTGGACAAGGAGGCCGCCATCAAATCGCAGGACTTCGAGAAAGCCGCCGCCCTCCGCGACAGCGAGAAGCAGGCGAAGGAAAAACTCGACGCCATCCTCGCGGAGTGGAGGGCGAACAAGGACGAAAAGGAAGTGGTCGTCACCGACGAGGACATCATGCACATCATCTCGAAGTGGACCGGGGTCCCGCTCTCGCGCATGGAGCAGCAGGAGACGGCGAAACTGCTCGCCATGGAATCCGAGATGCAAGGCAGGGTCATCGGCCAGAACGAGGCGGTCGCGGCCATCAGCAAGGCCCTGCGCCGCTCGCGCGCCGACCTCAAAGACCCCCGCCGCCCGATCGGCTCATTCATCTTTCTCGGCCCCACCGGCGTCGGCAAAACATTCCTCGCCCGCACGCTCGCGGAGTTCATGTTCGGCGACGCGGATTCGCTCATCCAGATCGACATGAGCGAATACATGGAGAAGTTCACGGCCTCGCGCCTCATCGGCTCGCCTCCGGGCTACATCGGCTACGAGGAAGGCGGCCAGCTCAGCGAGGCGGTGCGCCGCCGCCCGTATTCGGTCGTGCTCTTCGACGAGGTCGAAAAGGCCCACCCGGACGTGATGCACCTCCTCCTTCAAATCCTCGAGGAAGGCAAAATCACCGATTCCCTCGGACGGAAAATCGACTTCCGCAACACGATCATCATCATGACCTCGAACGTCGGGGCCGAGCTCATCCGCAAGCAGACCACGCTGGGGTTCGGCGCCCCGAACCTCGATGACAACCACGACACGATGCGCGGGAAAATCCTCGAGGAAACCAAGCGGGTCTTCAAACCCGAATTCCTCAACCGCCTCGACGACATCATCGTCTTCCACACGCTCTCCAAACCGGACCTCGTGAAGATCGTGAACCTCGAAATGTCGAAAGTCATCGAACGCATCCGCCTCAAGGATGTCCACCTCACCCTCGATGCGACGGCGGAGGAATTCCTCATCGAAAAAGGCTACGACCCGACCTACGGCGCGCGCCCGATGCGCCGCGCGGTGGAGAAGTATCTCGAAGACCCGATGGCCGAGGAGATCCTCCGTGGCCAGATCAAACCGGGCGACATGGTCACCGTCAAACGCGACGGCGAAAAGCTGGTGTTCGCCGTCGGGAAATCCACCGCAAAACCCGTCGGAGAAACCGCCGCCTGACCCGAGGTTTTTGGCACCGAGTTCTGCTCGGGCATCCGCTTCATCTGCTCGGACAACTGACAATTGAGCCACCCCCCGCTCAGTGCACGATGCTGACCGGCGTGCCCGGGGGGGAGTTCTCGAAGAATTTTTCTGCGGCACCACGCGGGAGGCGGATGCAGCCGTGGGAGGCGGCGTAGCCGGGGAGGTGGCCCGCGTGCATGCCGACGGCACCGGTGACTCTGAGAAAGTAGGGCATGGGCGCGCCTTGGAAGCGCGTGCCCGGGGGGCGCTTGTCTTTGTTGACTCCAACATTCCTGACGATCACATCGCCGCTGGAATCCACGTAATCGCCGTAGAGGGTGGAGATGTGGTTGCGGTCTTTTTCGATGACGGAATAATTTCCCGCCGGAGTGCTGTATCCTTCGCGTCCGGTCGAGACGGGGGCGGTGCCCACTTCCACGTCCCCCTTGTAAAACCGTGCCGTTTGCTCGCTGAGATCGATGACGATCGACGGGGCACCGCGCGCGCCTTCGTCGAACCACGTCCATTTTTGTTCCGGCGGAGGAGCTGCTTCGGCGGGGCGTTTCGGGCCTTTTTGTTTTGCGAAAAAGATCTCCCCATTCGGGCCGAGGTAGGCGGTGGAATAGTCCGGCTGGTCGCGGAAGGTGGGGCCTTTGGACGCGCAGGAGGTGAAAAGGATGCACGCGAAGAGCGGGATGGCATACCCAGAATGTGGAGGAAAAATCTCACGCAAAGGGTTCATGGATTGGGTTCCTCCAGATTGTTTTTCCTTCATCTTCTTATCATCTTTGCGTGCTCTGCGCCCTTTGCGTGAGCCGGTTTTTTTCAGAGCGAGGTCAGGAAGCCGGAGGTTCTTCCACCGGGGTCGACGCGGGTGCCAAGGCATCCTCCTTCCGCCCGGCGAAAAAGCGCTCCACAACGTAGAAGCAGGCCGGGATGAGGAAAATCGACAGGAAGGTCGCCGCGAGCATTCCGCCGATCACAGTGGTCCCGAGATTTCTCCGGGAGACGGCACCGGAGCCGGTTGCGAGGGCCAGGGGAAGGGTGCCCAGAATGAAGGCGAAAGCCGTCATGAGGATCGGGCGCAGGCGGAGCTTGGCCCCGGCGAGCGCGGCTTCGAGCGCGGGCTTGCCTTTCTCGTATTCGTCCTTGGCGAACTCGACGATGAGGATGGCATTTTTTGCGGCGAGGCCGATGAGCATGACGAGGCCGATTTGCGCGTAGAGGTTGTCCTGCATGCCGCGGATGGTCAGTCCCGCGAACGCGCCGAACACGGCGACCGGGGTGGTGAGAAGCACGCTGAACGGCAGCGACCAGCTCTCGTATTGCGCGGCGAGGATCAGGAAAACGAACAGAAGCGAGAGCCCGAAAATCGCGGCTGGCGGGACCCCTTGGGCGGCTTTTTGCTCCTGGTAGGACATGCCGAAATAGTCGTATCCCATGCCCTGCGGCATGGTCTGTGCGAAGACGTCCTCGAGGGCGCGCATGGCCTGGGCGGTGGAATAGCCGGGGGTCACGGCGGCGTTGACCTGGGAGCAGCGGAACATGTTGTAGCGCATGGTGAACTCCGGCCCGAACGACCGCTTGGCCCGGATGAAGGAGTTGACCGGCACGGCCTGGCCCTTGTCGTTCGTCACGTAGAAGAGCCCGAGGTTGTCGATGTCCGTGCGGTATTCGCCCTCGGCCTGGATGTAAACCTGCCACTGGAGGCCGAAGCGGTTGAAGTAGTTGACGAAGTATCCCCCCAGGAATGTCTGGACGGTCTGGTAGGCATCCGTGAGGCTGACCCCCTGGACCATGGCCTGCGCCTCATCGACATCAAGGTAGATCTGGGGAACATCCCAGAGGGCGGTGGTGAAGAGGCTGGAAAACTCCGGGCGCTTCTTTGCCGCAGCCATGAATGCCTGGGTGTTTTTGGCGATGAACTCGACGTCCGCGCCGGTGCGGTCCTCGAGCATGAAGGTCACCCCGCCCGCCGTGCCGATGCCGGGGATCGCCGGAGGCGGAAAGGCGAAGGCCGCAGTGGGTTTCGAGAGGGCGGCGAGCTGCCGGTTGATGTTGGCCTGGATGGCATCGATCTGGAGATCTTTCGTGGTCCGCTCCGCCCACGGCTTCATCGCGATGAAGAAGAATCCGGTATACGTGCTCTGGACGGTGCTGAGCAGGTTGAAGCCGATGATCGAGGTGACGTGCTGGACGCCGGGGGTTTTTTCGAGCAGCTTTTCGATCTCGGCCGAGGTGTCGCCGGTTTGCTGGAGCGATGAGGCGCGCGGGAGCTGCACGACGCCAAACAGGTAGCCCTGGTCCTCCTCGGGGATGAATGAGGTTGGCATCCGGGCTCCCAGCCCGAGTCCCGCAAGGGCGAGGAGGGCCAGCAGAAGCAAACTGATGACAAATTTTCGCATGAGCCCCCGGCAGATCGACGTGTAGCCGTTTGTGGCGGAGCCGAAAACCTTGTTGAACGACCGGAAGAATGCTTTGAGCGGCCCGGTGGCTTCCTTCCTCGGTCTCAGGAGCAGAGCTCCGAGCGCCGGGCTCAGGGAAAGCGCGTTGAATGCCGAGATGAGGACCGAGACCGCCATGGTGACGGCGAACTGCTGATACATCGCGCCGGTGATCCCCGGGATGAACACGGTCGGGATGAACACCGCAGCAAGGATCAGGGCGATGGCGACCACCGGCCCCGAGACCTGCGCCATCGCCTTGAAGGCCGCATCTTTTGGGGAAAGCCCCTCCTCGATATGATGTTCGATCGCCTCCACCACCACGATGGCATCGTCGACGACCAGCCCGATGGCCAGCACGAGACCGAACAGGGAGAGGGTGTTGATCGAGAATCCCAGCATCGGGAAAATCGCAAATGTGCCGATCAGGGACACGGGCACCGCGATCAGCGGGATCAGGGTCGCCCGCCAGCCTTGCAGGAAGATGAAGACGACGATGATCACGAGCACCATTGCCTCGAAAAGCGTCTTCACGATTTCCTTCATTCCCTCGGTGATCGCGAGCGTGGTGTCGAGGGCGACCTCGTATTTGAAGTCGTCCGGGAACAGTTTCGATTGTTGCTCGAACAACGCGCGCACCTGCTTCATCGTGTCCACGGCGTTCGAGCCGGGAAGCTGGTAAACGCAGACGATGGCCGCATTCTGCCCGTTGTAACGGCCTTGGAGGTTGTAGATCTGCCCGCCCAGATCCACGCGGGCGACGTCGCCCACCCGCACGACCGAGCCGTCGTCGTTCGCCCGGATGACGATTTGCTCGAAGTCCTTCGGCGTGACGAGGCGGCCGGTGGTGTTGACGGTGAACGTGAAGACCTGGCCCTTGGGGACCGGCTCTCCGCCGATCTGGCCGGCCGGGTTGACGTTGTTCTGCGCGTCCACGGCGCGGATGACATCGGGGACCGTGATGTTCAGCGTCGCGAGGCGGTCGGGTTTCACCCAGATGCGCATGGCATACTGGCCCGCGCCGAAGATGCTGACGCTGCCCACGCCGTTGACGCGGGTGAGGGGGTCGTTGATGTTGATGTAGGCGTAGTTGGCCAGGAACGTGGGATCGAAGGTCCCGTTCGGCGAGTAGAGGGCGAAGACCCCGAGCGGCGAGGAAAGCGCCTGCTCGACCGTGATGCCGAAGTTGCGCACGTCCTGCGGGAGCTGCGAGGAGGCCTGCGTCTGGCGCATCTGCGCGAGGATCTGGTCGGTCGTGGGGACGGTGGTGGTGTCGAAGATGACGTTGAGGGTCATCATGCCGTTGTTGGCATTGATCGAATACATGTAGTCCATGCCCTCGACCCCGCTCATCTGCTGCTCGATCGGCGTGGCCACCGACTGCTCGACCGTGAGTGCATCCGCGCCCACATACGTCGTCTGCACCTGGATCTGGGGCGGGACGATGTTCGGGAACTGCGAGACCGGCAGGCCGGCCATCGACACGAGCCCGACGATCACCGTGATGATCGCGATGACCATCGCCACAATCGGCCTGCGGATGAAAAAATTCGACATGGCTATTTGGCGGACGAAGGAGTGGGTGAGGGGGCCGGTGCCTGGTACGGTTGTGCGATCACTTTCGAGCCCGGAGCGGCTTTCTCCGTGCCGCCGACAATCACTTTGTCCCCGGCCTTGATCGCGCCCTGCACAACCTGCAACTGGCCCTCAACCGGCCCCAGCTTGACCGGGACGGGTTTCACCGTGTTGTCCGGTCCGAGGACTTTGACGAAGTAGTTGCCCTGGAGCTCCACCGTCGAGGCCTGGGGGACGAGGATCGCATTTTTCAGGTGTTCGACCGGTGCGGTCACCCGCGCGAACAGCCCCGGACGCAGCACGCTGTTGGCATTTGGAAAGAGGCCGGTGATCTGGATCGTCCCTGTCGAGGTGTTCACCTGCCGGTTGACGAAATCAAATTTTCCCGGTTCGGGGTAGTCGGACCCGTCGGCGAGGCGGAGCTTGAGGCGGGCTTCGAGTTCGTCCGGGTTTTTCTCCTGGAGGTCCGCCAGGAGCTTGGCTGCCTGGAGGTATTGGGCCTCGGTGATCGAGAAATTCATTTTCATCGGATCGACCTGCGAGAGCTGGGTGAGGATGGCGGTCTTGCCTCCCGGTCCGACAAGATCGCCGATCTGGGCCTGCGCGACGCCGGCGATGCCGTCGAAGGCCGCCTTGAGGGTGCAGTAGTCGAGGTTGACCTGGGCGGCCTGCATCTGGGCCTGGGCTGCCGCCGCCGCCGCAATCCCCGCCTGCGTGTCCTGATACGAGGTGTCGTATTGCTGCTGGCTGATGACCTTCGTCTGGTAGAGCTGGACCTGCCGCTGCAGGGTGATCTGCAGCAATTGGGCCTGCGCGACGGCTTGCGCGTAGTTCGCCTGAGCCTGGGCGAGCGCCGCTTCGAACGGGCGGGGGTCTATCGTGAAAAGCACATCCCCTTTTTTGACCGCCGAGCCCTCCTTGTAATTCTGCGTGAGAAGATACCCGGTGACCTGGGCTTGGATGCTCGCGTTTTGAAAGCCATCCAGGAGCCCGACCCACTCGTCGGTGGCGACCACATCTTTCTGGATCGCGGTCGTGTAGCTGACGATCACCGGTGGGGGCTCGGGTTTCGGTCTCTCGCAGGAGGCGAAAAACAGCGTGCCGCAGACGGACATGGCCCGGAACAAGGAACGGTTCATGCGCGGATTGCTACCAGCTTGCCCGGGCGAGGGCGAGCGCCAAATTTGCCCTGCATCTGCGGAACATCCCATCGTTCTGAGAACCCCCGCGATACGAGGACAACCTGCCAGAAATCCTTGGGCCCAGCAGCCTGTCGGACTGAGAAAACACGACGTTCACAAATGCCCGTGGTGACGGTTTTATTTTTCAGGAGACATCTGCACAGCGGGTAAAATCATCAATTTTGTGGGAACCGCTCAATCCGGGGACAATTGAACAGCCGGGAGAAATCAGCCGGGCACACGGGGGGGGCCTCAGGGCATGGTCTGGAGAAGCGTTTTCATCGCCGTGACCATCGCGGAAGTGTAATGCGCCTGATCGCGGACATGAAAAATGAAGCGGTCGGTTGATTTCGGGTCGGGAACCCATTCGGTGCGCCCCTTATCGTCGCAGGTCACGCGCATGGGCTCGAATTCAAACACCGAATCCCCGCCTAGTTCGGCCAGCGGTTTGATCGCGCCGCTGGCATCGACACCCAACCCGGCAAGGTGCAGGAAACCGGCGGTGCACCACATGTTCCGCATTTTTTCATTTTCAGCGGCCAGGACTTCCGGATGCCGGTCTTCCTTCAAATTCGAGAGCCAGTCGCTGCTCGCATCCTTCGCCAGGGCGAAGGCAAAGAACCGGCTCACCGAGTGGGGCAAAAAGGGAAGAATTTCGCCCTGCTTGAATTTGTAGAAGGTGCTGTAACCCTCCGGCCCGAAACAAGGCAGCCAGTAAACCGGACAGGGGGCATGGAAAATGTCCGCATAGGATCGCGGATCCAGCGCCACATTATATTCCAGCTTGTCCTCGGGAGTGGATTTCCTGGCCCCCCAGCCGGAGTTCAGATAAATCCCGCGGCATTTTGCCTTGAAGAGATCGGGATTTTGCCGGATCGCCGCAGCCACATCGCGGGCGGAACCGACGATGTTGATATAAAGTCCGTTGGGCGCATTTTTCAAATGGTCGAGGATGGACGCAACGCCACCGGAATCCGCCAGCGCCAGCGTTTCACCCGGCTGGCAAATCCTGCTGGATCCGATCGCAATCGGGACCGCCTGGCCCGTGATGCCGTTCATCTGGGCAACAGCCCCGATGTCCGGATTCGCCTTGCCATCGGCTTTTGGCGGCAGCGGCGGAGAATCGATCAGCACCGACTTCAGATCGAGCCGCTTTTGGCAAGACAGCGCATACACACAGGCCAGATCCCAGTGATCATCCGGATCCGCATAGGGACGGAAAAGATCGGTCTCGTGAAGCACGGCGGGGACTTCTGTATTCGTCTTCGGCAGGGCTGCGGCAGGCGCGCCTTCGCCCGGCTTGTTTGCTCCCGCCGCCGCTTCGATTCCGCTGATGAGTTTTCCCAATTTGCCAGGATCCATTTTCTGGATCAGGTAACTGTGCCCTTTGTCCGGAGTGGACTTCCAAAGGTTGGTGGCATCGGGATGAAACTCCACGAAGCCGTTTGTTTTGACATCCCAGTAATCGCCTGCCCCCCGCACCCCGTAGAGAATGGAGGTCTGGTCCCATGTCGGCCGTGTCCTCTCGCCGTTATAGCCGATTGCGTCCCGAACCGGGCCCGCAGTAATGCCGCCGCCCGTCCAAATGTCCGCGCCGACTTCGTAGCCACTGAAAACAATCGGCGTCGGCCAATTTTCCGCGACATAAATCGCCGCGCCGGGATCCTTGACCACATTAAATTCCTTGAACTTCCCCGGCACCACGTTCTCTTTCGGCACCGGTCCGAAGGCAGCCGCCATCTGGGAGAGCAGCTTCACTCTTTTCGCGATGAGATCGCGTCCGTTGAGCGGGCTGTATTGGTCGGGCGTCGACTTGAGAAAATTCTCGAGATTGGAAAGCGGACCGATCGCCACCACGACCACGCTGCCGTCGGGCTGCTTCGCGATGGCCTCGCGGAAAATGGCGACCGCATCCGGCACATGGGTGGGGCCGTCCGGATAGCGGTTCGGATATTTTTTCGCTATCTGCTCGGCGTAACCGGACTTGTTGAGAATCTCCTTGTTCTTCAACTGCCCAAGGGGGATTTCCGGTCTCCCATAATAGCGGTTGATCGCGTCCGCGCATCCGGCTCCGTAAGGGTGCGAGGAAACGACGGTCATCGCCAGAATCTCCGCTTCGCCGCGATCAGCCAGCCCATGCAAAAATGCGATGGCTGCCGGATCGCCGGAATCCAGGACGACATCGGTGTCCAGGATGATTTTCACCCGCTCGGCGGCTTGCACAGGCAGGGTGCAGGCGGTCAGCAGTGCAGCCAGTGCCATCCGCAGGCCATTTTGTTGGAGGGAAAAGATCGAAGTCATGGAAGTTTGGATGTAACTATTCGTTTGACCTGACCGGCATTGTGGCGGAGGCAGGGCGGGGGTGCAAAGGAGAAAAACAAACTGTCAGCTTCACCTACAACCTTGATCGCAAGAAACTGCGTTTGGCCCGCCGCCGTGAATGACGTTATTTGCCGCGCACGAATCTTGGACGCAGCGACCCAGGAAAACTTTGGGAATACTACCTCCAGTTGACTCCTTCGCTCCCGCTCAGTCGGGCTTCGCCCTGCCTGCGGCAGTCTATCTCGCCGCTGCCCTGCGGCTCGATTCACCGAAATCGAACAGGCATTCAAAATAGCGGCTTCGCCGCCATCCGACCCCTCCGGTCCGCGAAGTGGGGCTAACCCAAATCCGCGCGTAAGGGAAGAAATGAGAGGGGAGCGGTTCGACGACATGTCGATAACGCGAGGGAGGGCGAAGCCGTAATAAATGGGCTCACACGGAGGTTCGCCCTCCCATCGTTGGCGTTACGCGCGGATCAGGGGCTAAACTGCTACGTTGACAGGTGCCTGCTGGCAGGGCTTGCTGGCGGGATGAACGACGACGTGCGCGCAAGAGTGGAGGCTCTCGAACGTCGTCAGGCACTGCTCGGGCAGGAAATGGCCGGGCTGGATGAGGCTCTCGCCGAGCTGAGGAGCAGGCTGCGGGTCGCGCGTCCGCCCGTTTCCGCGCCGGACCTTCCGGTTGCCCCGTTGATCCCGCCGCCGGTTCCCCCCGCCGCACCGCCGGTTCCCCCGCCTCTTCCTGCGGACACGGGACAGGGGCGGGGAGGCATCCCGCCCGGGGTTTCCGCCATCTCGCAACAACCGCGACCCGGGGTTCCCGAAGCTCCCGAGCCTTCGTTGGAGATGCGGGTCGGCACGGTCTGGCTGGCCCGGATCGGGATCGTGATCGTGCTCACCGGGCTCGTTTTTCTCGCGAATTATGCCTGGAAAAGCCTCGTCGAAAATTTTGGTGCGATTGCGAAACTGGGGCTGCTCTACCTGGCGGGCGGGACGTTGTGTGCGGTCGGGCTGCTGGTCGAGCGGGGGCGCGAATCGCTGAGGAACTACGCGGGGGTCCTGATCGCCGGCGGCCTGGCCGCCATCTACTACACGACTTACGCGGCGTATTATGTCCCTTCGCTGAAAGCCATCGGGAGCCCGCTGATTGCGGGGCTGCTTCTTGTCGGGATCGCGGGCGCGATCGGCTGGATGGCCGACCGGCGAAACTCCCAGCCCACGGCGGGGCTCGCCATCGCGCTCGCGTTCTACGCCTCCGCAGTCAACCCCATTGCGTATTTCACGCTCTCCTCCAACGCGATCCTCGGTGTTGCCGCCGTGGCCCTGATGGCCCGCAAACGCTGGATGGCCGTGCCTTTCCTGGCTCTCGCGGCAACCTACTGGTCCTATCTCTACTGGCGGCTCGCCGAGAGCTGGCGATTCTGGGAAGTGAGCGTGCCCGGCGATTCGGATCTCGCGGTCCGCCTGGGCTTCCTGGCGGTTTACTGGGTTGTTTTTACGGTGGGCGCGTTTGTCGCGACCGGCCCGAAGGCACCGGGAGCCACGCGGGTGGTTTTTTCCACCCTGAACGATGCCGCGTTCTTCTGCCTCGCGGCCCCCGCCATTTCCCTGGCCCACCATGACCGCCTGTGGATTGTCTCGCTCGTCTTCGGCCTGGCGCAGCTCGCTCTCGCCCTGGCCGCCCGCAAGGTTCATGGTCCGGGCACGCCCCTCGGCTCGGCATGGCTTGCGAAGGCCCTGTTCTTCCTCACTCTCGCCATCCTGATCCGCTTCACGGGTGACAGCCTCGTCATCATCCTGGCCGTTGAATGCTCGCTCCTTGTTTTCGCCGCCAGGCGGATTCCCTCCGGTGTCCTCCCGGCTTCCGGGCCGCTGGCGGGAATGCTCGCGGCGCTCGCTGGAATGGCCTCGCTTTCCGGCTCCGGAACCGCCTGGCCCGCCGCGTTGGCCGCGGTCCTCCTGGCCGCGAACGCCTGGTTCTGCGGCGGGCGTCCGGAAATCACGATCCGCTCCCTGTCGCTCGCGCTTTGCGGCGTCGCTCTCGGCTTTGCGATCCTGATGGACCGGCTTCCCGGCCCGTGGGAGGGTGCCGGGGTTGCGTTTCTGGGCTTGCTCCTCGTGGCGGGCCTGCCCCTGCACAAATGCCGGGAGTTGGCATTGGCTGGGATGCTGGCATCGGCCGGGTCAACGCTCGTGCAGTTCGCCATGCTGGAATCCGCCGGACGGTGGCCGGCGCTTGTCGCACTCGGTTTGCTCGCGGCAACCGCCGTGACGGGCCCGCTCATTTCCGGCGGCGACAAACTCATCAGAATCCCGGGCGGGATCCTCGCCATTGCCGCAACCCTGCTGTTCTGGGCCTGGGTCAATATTGACATCCCGGAAAGCCACCGGTTCTGGCTTGTCGCGCTCGCCGCCACGATTTCCCTCGGGCTTTCCCGCGAAAAACCGCTCCGCCAAGCGATCGCGGTCATTCTCGCGGTCGCCGCAGTCCTGGTTTTCTTCGCGAACGGCATCGGGCCGGGCGCGCGCTACACCCCGTGGAATTTTTTCGGCTGCGTGCTGCTGCTCGGGCAGGAGAGGCTCGCCCGGGCCGTGCGGGCACCGGACGCGCTGGCGCGGTTCGCGGGCATCGGCGGGCTGATCGCCCTGCTGGCATGGGTGACATCGGCGGTCCGCTTCTTCCGCGATCCCCTCCCTCTCACCGCCGCCTGGGCGATTTTGGCGCTGGCGGTTTTCTTTGCGGGATTCCTGCTGCGCGCGAGGATCCTCCGCCTGGGCGGCCTGGGGATTCTCGCGCTCGCGCTTTTCCGGATCGCATTCTTCGATGTCTGGAAACTGGATCCCCCGTTCCGGATTTTGAGCTTCCTGGTGCTGGGCAGCGTCCTCCTCCTGCTCGGGTATCTTTACAACCGGCATGCCGACAGGATCAGGCAGTGGCTATAAGAAATTTTCCCGCGCCCGGAAATTGCGTATGTTGGGAACCCGTATGAGAAGGCCCATTTTTTTCTTCCTCGCCTTGGCTGCGATCTCGGTCCGCGCGGAGGATCCTTCCCCGGCGGAGGAGGATTCTCCCTACGAGCAGATGCAGATCCTGGCGCGGGCGATGCAACTGATCCGGCAGGACTACGTGGACGATTCCAAAACCTCCTACAAAGACCTCGCCTACGATGCGATGAGGGGGATGCTCGGCTCCCTCGACCCCCACAGCCAATTCATGGACCCGGAGGATTTCAAGAGCATGCAGGAGGACACGAAAAGCGAGTTCGGCGGGCTCGGCGTGGTCGTCGGCCAAAAAAACGGCGTCTTCACGGTCATCAATCCCATGGAGGATTCCCCGGGCTTTGCGGCGGGCATCCTGCCCGGCGACCAGATCCTCAAGATCAACGGCCAAACCACCGACAAGCTCACCCTCCAGGAGGCGGTGGAAAAACTCCGCGGAAAAGTCGGCGAAAAAGTGACCCTCACCATCAACAGGCCGGCCACGAAAGAAATCAAGGATTACGAGCTCACCCGCGCGGTGATCAAGGTCCCGAGCGTCAAGGACGCGCAGATCCTGCCCGGACGTGGCGGGGGGCGGATCGGTTACGTCCGGATCACCCAATTCAACGAACCCACGTCCGGCGAACTCTCCAAAGCCCTCGACAAGCTCGAGAAGCAAGGTCTGGACGCGCTCGTGCTGGACCTGCGCTACAACCCCGGCGGCCTCCTGAACAGCGCGGTGGAGGTGAGCGGGCAGTTCCTCCCCGCCAACACGATGGTGGCCTTCACCCGGGGCCGCACCCCCGCCAGGGAATACCGGACGGAAAACCGCAAGGGGGCGCAGCGGAAATACCCGCTCGCGGTGCTGGTCAACTACGCGAGTGCCAGCGGCTCGGAAATCGTTGCGGGTGCCCTCAAAGACCTGAACCGCGCCCTCCTGGTCGGCGATACCACGTTCGGAAAAGGCTCGGTCCAGAGCGTGATCGCCCTCCCGGACGGCTCCGCTGTCCGCTTCACCACGGCGAAATATTTTACGCCGGGAAAAAACCTCATCCACCAGCACGGGGTCGCCCCGCACATCCGGGCGACGCTGACCTACGACGAGGAGACGGAGCTCCTGCGCTCGAGGCGCCCGAAAGAGGATGGGTCGAAGGCCCCGTCCGTTTTCATGGACCCCCAGCTCGAACGGGCGGTCGCCGCGCTGCAAGGCACGCTCCTCTACGCGGGGAAGACCCGCAAACCGTGAGCCTCCTCGCCATCGAGACCTCGTGCGACGAGACCGCAGCCGCCGTGCTGGAGGGCTTCGGCCGGGTGCTGGCCCACGAAATTTTCAGCCAGGCGGAGATTCATTCGGAATTCGGCGGAGTGGTCCCGGAGGTGGCCTCGCGAAACCATCTCGAATTCCTGCCCCGCATCGTCGATCTCGCGCTGGACAAGGCGGGGGTGGAGGTCGCCGACCTGGACGCGGTCGCCGCGACGACCGGCCCCGGTCTTGCGGCGGCCCTTCTCGTGGGATCCGCTGCGGCGAAGGGCCTCGCGCTGGGAGCCGCCCGCCCGTTTCTCGCGGTCAACCACATCGAAGGCCACCTCCTCTCCCCGTTCTTCGGCGAGGCGGGCATCCCGCCCCACATCGCGCTCGTCGCCAGCGGCGGGCACACGTTGCTTTTCGATGTGCGGGAATTCGGGAAATATCAATTGCTCGGGCGGACGCGCGACGACGCCGCCGGCGAGGCCTTCGACAAGGTGGCCAAATTGCTCGGCCTCGGGTATCCGGGCGGCGTGGCAATCGACCGCCTCGCCCGCACGGGAAACCCCTCGCGCTTCGATTTCCCGCGCGGGATGCTCGACTCCGGCGACTCCCATTTCAGCTTCAGCGGGCTCAAAACCGCAGTGCGGGTCTTTTTGGAAAAGGGGTTTTCGGAGGCGGATCTTCCCGACATCTGCGCGTCGTTCCAGATCGCCGTTGTCGACGTGCTCGTGGCGAAGACCTTCCGGGCGGCGAAAGCGCGGGGGAGAAAGATCGTCTCCATGAGCGGCGGGGTCAGCGCGAATGCCTGCCTCCGCGCGGCCGCGACGGCCAAGGCGGAAACAACCGGCATCGCGCTCCGCTTTGCCCCCGACGGCCTGCGCACCGACAACGCCCTGATGATCGCCTACGCCGCCGCCCACCACCTGGCCGCCGGACACTCCCACCGCGTCAGCGAGGACATCGCCCCGAATTTCGACCCCGCCGCTCTTTGCATTTGAATTAATGGAAAACCGCGCGAGGATTCATTCCTTATGAAACGTCTCCTTCTCTCCACGATCCTCCTGGCCTCGTCCACCCTCTTTGCGGGCGACGCATGGCAAACCGACTACAAGGCGGCCCTCGAACAGGGCGCCAAGGAAAACAAACCCGTTCTGCTCGACTTCACCGGATCGACTTGGTGCCCGCCGTGCAAGATGATGAAAAAAGATGTTTTCAGCACGCCCGACTTTCTGGACTTCGCCAGAAAGAACCTTGTCCTCGTGGAGCTGGATTTTCTTCCCGGTGGCAAACCTGCCGTCGTGCAATACGAAAAGCAAAACCTTGCCCTCGCGGAGAAATACCAAATCGAAGGCTTCCCCACAGCGATTCTCCTTGCCCCGAATGGCAAGGAACTTGCCCGCAACGTCGGCTACCTTCCCGGCGGGCCCAAGGCATTCCTCAAATGGATCGAGAAATCCGCCAAGTAGCACCACATCGAAAAGCCCGGCATCAGACGCTCGTTTCAGGAAGGGGAGCAATCCCGCCAATATGGAAAAAAATCCCGATGGTCCGGGACGGAAAAACGCCTTTCGGCAACGGGGGGCTTCTTTTCACGCGCAAAAAATCTTGCCTGCCTGTTTGACAAGTTTCCCGGAACCCTCCATCCTCGCCGGTTCCTATCAACTACCCGATGAAAACTTATTCTGCAAAATCCGAGGAGGTGAAGCGCGCCTGGTGGGTCATTGATGCCGCCGGCCAGCCTCTCGGGCGCGTGGCCGAAAAGGCCGCCAATCTCCTCCGTGGAAAAAACAAAACCATTTTCACCCCCCATGTCGACACCGGGGATTTCGTCGTCGTGCTGAACGCAGCGAAGGTGACGGTCGGCGGGAAAAAAGATGTGGCCAAGGTCTATACGAGCTTTTCCGGTTTTGTCGGCGGGCACCATTCCGAAACCTTCAAAGCCCGCCGCGAGCGCCATCCGGAGCTTCTGGTCGAGCGCGCGGTCCGCGGGATGATCCCCCACAACCGCCTCGGACGTTCGATCTACACCAAACTGAAAGTCTACGCCGGCGCGGAGCATCCGCACACGGCCCAGAACCCGCAACCCGCCTGAAATTTCACCGAATGAGCACAACCGATTCCATCCTCGCCACCGGCCGTCGCAAGACCTCGGTCGCCAGCCTGCGCATGCAGGCCGGTGCCGGCGCCATCAAAGTCAATGGCCGCGATTTCGTGGATTTCTTCCCGAGCCTCTCGCTGCAGAACCAGATCCTCCGCCCGCTGGAAATCGCCAACGCCGTCCATTCCTACGATGTCGTGGTCAAAACGACCGGCGGCGGCATCAACGGCCAGGCCGGAGCTCTCCGCCTGGCGCTCAGCCGCGCGCTGATCCAAGTGGACGAAAAGCTTCGCGGCCCGCTCAAGCTGGAGGGCCTGCTCACGCGCGACCCGCGCATGAAGGAGCGCAAAAAACCCGGCCAGCCCGGTGCCCGCAAGCGCTTCCAATTTTCCAAACGCTAGTCGGCGCTTTTTCCAACCGGCCAGGGTGCCCGTCTCCGGATTGAAAAAACGCTCGCGGTAGGCGGCTTTTCCAGCCGCACAGAGACCGGATCGCCCGGCGGTGCCAGTACAGGGTTGAAATTCACTTTTCCTTCCCCGGGCGAATCCACCGAAAAATAATCGAACGCGGGACGGGTCGGGGAAAACCCCAGGGCGAGATGAAATCGGGCGAGGGGAAAATGGGATCGGACACGGGCCCATGATGCCACCACACCGGAAATAGGGAATGGACGGGTTTCCGATAAACCTATAATATCTTCCTGTGCCCGTTCGTCGCCCCGTTGACCTTCCCGAGACCGAGCCTCCCTTTTTCGGCTTGTTGTTGCGGTCGTGCAATGCGTTTTGGACCGTCCGCGAGTGCGGGATGCCAAACTGGCTGCTGATCTACAATGTCGGTGGCTCGGGAATTTTCCGGCACGCGGACGGGCAGGTCGTCACCCGGCCCGGCGACGCCGTCCTGCTGCCGCCACACGTCCGCCATGACTATGGTTCGGAGCGATCTTCCATTCCTTACGTCCGGCTGTTCGCCCATTTCCAACCCCGTCCGGAATGGCATGATTTGCTGCAATGGCCCGAGGAGGTGCCGGGGTTGAGGAAACTCGCCATCGGGCACGAACGAATCCAGCAAAGGGTGAAACAAAATTTCAACAAGGCAATCGCCCATGTGGTGGGACATTTCCGACGCCGCGAATTTTTCGCGATGAATGCGTTCGAGCAAGTCCTGCTCTGGTGCGATGCCGAAAACCCCAGGGCGGAGAGCGCCCGGTGCGACGAGCGGATCGTGCGGGCCATGGAATTCTTGACGCGGAATATTTTCCGACCGATCACGCTCGCGATGCTGGCGAAGCACTGCGGGCTTTCGGTTTCCCGATTGTCCGCGCTCTTTCGCCAGTCCACGGGAACGACCCCGCAGCAGTTCTTGGAGGTTCAAAGGTTGGACCGCGCGCGGCACCTTCTGCGGATCACGCAAAACCCGATCAAGGAAATCGCCGCAGACGTCGGCTATTCCGACCCGTTTTATTTTTCGCTGCGTTTCAAGCGCCATACCGGCGTGAGCCCCAAGCGATTCCGGCAGGACTTCTCGGAGCGGTTCCGGTGAGACGGCGGACGCCGTGATCCAGTGAGCCCGCAAGCGCGGGTCAGGGGGGGGTGTCACTAAAGCTTTTGGTGCGGATCCTGCGTCAGCAGGATGCGTGACAAAAGTGCCAAAGGCATGGTGATTCGGTCCATCGCCCCGTTAGCCCATATCCCTTTCGAGCAAGTCGTCATTCCGAAACAGCCTTTCTCCCCGCATGACATAGACGATGTAAACAACCTCATTCTGTGCGCGATAGAAAATACGAACTGGTGGAATGACAAGTTGGCGATACTGCGTGCCTTTGAGTTCGGCGGGCACTGATCCACTCTTTGGGTGAGTTGCAAGTTGTTCAATTCGCTCAAATACTCGCTGAACAAACTGGCTGGCCGCGAGTGGCTTATCGAGGGAAATGTAATCCGCGATCTCATCAAGATCTTGGAGGGCGGTCTCAGTCCAGGTTATGCGAGCCATCGTGCCATCCTCTGCTTTGCCTCCTTGTGGGAAACAACACGCTTCTCCAGAATGGCTTTCTCGCCGCGGGCGATACCCTCAAGGAGCGTCAATCTGCTTTGCATGCCCTCATACATCTGCACGTCAATGAGATATGCAGCAGGGAGTCCATGCTGCGTGATCAGCACGGGCTCTTGGTCAGTGGCAAGCTGAGATATGACGTCGGTCGCCTTGCGCTTGAGGGTTGTTACGAGTTCTGTTCGCATACAGTGATACTAGAGTAGCACTCTCGATCTCGCAAGTATTTTTTGGCTAAAGAACTGTTCCTAAAGATGCAGGTAGGGATCGGCCCCGCAAATCGATCTGAGTGTGGATCTTGATTCCGGCCTTGGTCTTTCGGAAGTCTGCCCACGGAAAGAGAGTGAGCGAGAGAGCCACCGTCGTCGAACCGACCGGAGGGAGATAAACCACCGACGGTCACAGACCACCGCTACAGAACAATGAGTTCTGGCAAACGCGCTGGATTTCGATTTTTCTGCCAGCGATGAAGACGGTTCTCGAGACGATCCTGGAAGACGTGCGCGAGGCGGTGGGCGCGGACAAGCTGAGGCGCCCGCCGTCCGACATCCGCCGAATGGTTGCCGACGCGCCCCCGGTGCGGGATTTTCACGGTGCCCTGGCCGCGTCGTTCGGGCTGATCGCGGAGATCAAGGAACGCTCGCCGAGCGTCGGCCCGATGCGGGCGGAGAACCTCCGCGAGGCGGCGTCCGCGTATGCGGAATCCCCTGTCGTGCGCGCGGTCTCAGTTCTCACCAACGAGCGCCATTTCGGGATGAACATCGGGCGGCTCGCAACGATTCGAAAGCAAGTGCCCCAGCCGGTGCTGCGGAAGGATTTTATCGTCGAGGAATACCAGGTCCGCGAGGCGCGGGCGTTCGGCGCGGACGCGGTCCTGCTCATGGCGAACGTCCTCGATTCCGCGAGATTGTCCGGATTCCTCGATCTGGCGCGTGAGCTTGGGATGGAGGTGCTCTTCGAGGTCCACACCTCCGGGGAAATCGCGACGCTGCCTGCCGGGGTGCGCATTGTCGGAATCAACAGCCGCAAATTTCAATCCGCCACGGGATTTGTCGGAGCCGGAGGGGCTTCCTCGAAAGATTTCAGCCTCGACCCCGCCGTCTTCGGTTTGGTGGACGAGCTGCCCGCTCCGGCCCTGAAGGTGGCCGAGAGCGGGATCTGCCCCTCGACGCTTGATGGCGTGCGGGAAAAATTCCAGGCCGCGCTCGTCGGGACTTCGCTCCTGCGGGATCCCCGGGGACTGCGGGCTTGCCTGCGCGAGTTTGAGGAGGCGGCGGGCCGCTTTCCCCGCGGTTTTTCTGAAGCGTGAGACACGCGGGTTGACAGGCTCAGACACCCTGATGTCACCCGGAGAAAATGGTGGAGCTGCTTGCCCGCGTTGTCCGGAGCTGCGAGGATGGGGCCCCATGAAGGCCCGCCTGCTGGTGATTTTCACGAGCCTCCCGGAAGTTGGCGGCCACACGACGGCGACGCTCAAGCTGTGCGAGATGCTCCGGCCGACGTTCGGGCGGATTTGTGTCGTCATCAAGGACATTCCGGGACACGGGTTTTCTGCGGAGGCCTGCGGGGAGCTTGCCCGCACCGGCGTGCACACGATCCGCTGTTCGGGCCGCAGTGCCCGGGAATGGTGGGAAGTGGCAACCGAGTGCCGGAATGCGGATGTCTTTCTGGCGATCGGCATGCGCCATCTCTCGCCGGTTCTGGCCCTGTTGATCGGAGCCCGGCAGTCCATTTACTATCACATCACGCACGAGTTGAATCCCGCGACGCTGCGCCAGCTCCGGATTTATGGCGGGATTTTTTCCAAACTGGTCTTCATATCGCCCGCGACGTCCCGGCTTTATCCCGGACGGGACGGGCTGGATGCGAAACCGGAGTGGGCGCTTCAGCCGACCGAGCTCCCGCGCAGTGTCGCCTTCGGGACAGAGCGGCGGACGGGGCCAATCCGGTTCGGGTTTCTCGGACGCCTGACCGACGAAAAGGGCATCGGCCTTCTCGCGGAGCTCGTCGAGAGCAGCCCGGTCCCGTGCGAGCTGCACATCGCCGGTCGCGGCCCGCAGGAGCCAAACCTGCGTCAATGCCAGGAGAGGAGGCCGGACAGGTTTTTTTTCCGGGGGGCCTTCGCGGCAGTCGAGCGGGGGGCGTTTCTGAGCGGGTTTTTTTCAGGAATCGACCGGCTGTGCGTGCCGAGCCTGGATGATCGGGAGGGCATTCCGAATGTCATTCTCGAAGCCTTGCAGTTCGGGGTTCCGGTCCTGGCGACACGAACCGGAGGGATGCGGTCCTTCGAGATGAGTGAGCTGGGCCCGGCGGATCCCGGGGTGATCCGCCTGGTTCCCCCGCAGGAGTTTTCCGGGGCGTTCGCCGCGCTGGTATCCGCCCCGCCCCCGTCAGCCGGACTGCGGGAACAGTGCCGCAACTATTTTGAAGCGCATTTTTCCGACGGGGTGCTGGCCATCCGGTGGAGGAGGATTTTCGCGGTTTTCGCGGAGTGATTTTCCGCACCGTGGCGAGGGGCCTGCGGAAAAAAGTTTTGGGATTGCGCCCGTCGGAGAGCAGTGCTCGCCTCCGGGGGGGGATTCCTGTAAACTGCAATTCATGGATTGGCTGATCGCACTGCTCATCGTTGCTCCGGCGGCCTATTTCTACGCCGCCGGGTCGGGCTGGCTGATCGATTATCTGATCTGGGTCACCGTCCTGAACCGGGGCATCCGCCGCCTGGTCGACTGGATGGGCGGTTCCTTCAATGTTTTTTCGCCGATCAGCCTCACGCCATTGGTGATAGCCGGTTTTGTTTTCCTGGTCGTCTTGAAAAACCGCCGCGCGCTTCCCGGATACCTGCAGCATATCATCAGGTTTTTTGCCGCAGCCCTGGGGATCGGATTTCTGGTGGGCCTCGTGCAAAACCAACTGGCCGCCGTCTACGCGCTGGCGGAGTATGTCGCCCCGCTGTCGATCATGGGCTGCGCCGCGATCGCCAAGGGCAACGAGCGGATTCTCGACCGCTGGATCAAATCCGTGGGGTGGGCGGCGGTCGCCGTGAGCCTCTACGGCTGGTATCAGTATTATACGATCCCCCCTTGGGATGCGTTCTGGGTGAAGGCCGTCGGGTTCGAGGGGTATCTGGGGAAATTGAGGCCGACGGAGATGACGGTGTTTTCGACGATGAGCGAGCGTGGTGTGCTGGCGGGTTTTCTGGCGTTCGCCGTGATCCCGATGATGATTTCGGGGCGGTGGCGGAATGCCGGGGGGTGGGCGTCGGTGGCGCTGATCATCGCCACGATCCTGCTCACCTACGTGCGCACGGCGATCATCATCATCGCGCTCGCCACGATCATGTTTCCGGTTCTCAACCGCGGGAGGCACAGCTTCCAGATCATCCTCATGCTCTGCGTGGCTGCCTTTGCCGGGAGTTACATTCTGAAGGGCACGCCCAGCTCGGGAAAAGTCGGGGAGCGCATGCAAACGATCGGGTCGATCACCGAGGACGGTTCCTTCAAGGGGCGCATCCAAATTGCGAGCTATGGCGCGGGAGCGCTGTTGAGGAACCCGCTCGGCATGGGGCTTGGCTCGACAGGGCTGGCGGGCCGGGTGAACACGGGTGGCATGGAGGCAGGCGGAGCGATCGGCGACAACGGGTATTTCGAAGTTCTGCTTTCCTTCGGCATCCTCGGCGGCGGGTGCTTTTTCTACGCATTCTACCTGATCTGGAAACAGGTCAGAATTTTTGAAAAGCGGGGCATCCGTAGCGAGACGCTGATGGTGTTCAAAGCCCTCTTCGTGACGGGAGCCGTGGCACTTTTCGCTGGCAACTGGCTCGCGGGTCCGGGCTCCGTGGTTTTCTGCATCTTCGCGGGATTTGCGGTTTATCCCAAACCGGCCATGGACCGCATCGCGAGGGCCGTGGCCGCCAAACGGCTGCGGGACAACCCTGGCGGGCGGATGCTTGGACAGAATTCCTGACGATGCGCATCGCCTTCGCCATGATCAACTGCAACCGGCGCGACGGGAGCGCGAGGCCGGTGAATGAAGTTGCGGAGAGGTTGGCGCGAAAAGGGCACGAGGTGCATCTTTTTGCGAGGAAGGCGGAAGACCTCGACCTCGGGCTGGTCCGGTGGCACAGGATTCCCGGGCCCGGATGGCCCGAGGTGGCGGATTTTTCGAGTTACCACCTGCTGGCGAACAGGCGGTTCCGGCATCGGGAATTCGATGTCGTCCATTCGATCGGGTGCAACACCGTTCATGCCGACGTGGTCACCATACAAAACATCCAGCCGGCGAAACAGGAGATCATCCGGCAGTTCGGCGGGGCCGGGCGGGTGTCGCCGCCCCGGCAGTTCACGCGATGGCTCTACCACCTGCGCACGTGCGCAGCGGAAAAGGCGCTCTACAATCGCGGAGGAACCGGGAAGCCCCTGGTTTTTCTTCCGGTCTCGCACGGGGTCGAGCGGGAGCTGCGGCGGTTTTATGCCATTGGAAGTTCGCCCGTCCGGATCATCCCGAACGCGGCCGACACCGGGAAGTTCCGCCCGTTGGAACCGGGCGCGCGCGTGGCATGGCGGGTGGGAAACGGGTTCGCGCCAACGGACTTTCTGGCGATCTTCTCGGGAGGGGAGTGGGCGCGGAAGGGGCTCGAACCGGCGATTCGCGCCATCGCCTCGATTGACGACCCGCGAGCGAAGCTGTTTGTCGCTGGAGACGATCCCGGACGTCGGCGGTTTCACCAGCTGGCGGCCGGGCTCGGGGTTGCGGACCGCGTGCGTTTCGGCGGATTCCGCACGGACATCGCCGAGGTCTTGGGAGCCGGGGACGTGTTTTTGTTTCCGAGCCACTACGAGGCATTCAGCCTCGCCACGATCGAGGCCTCGGCCTGCGGGCTGCCGGTTTTCGCCCCGCAGATCAACGGGACGGAGGATTTGATCCGGCCCGGGGTGAACGGGGATTTCATCGCCCGCGACCCGCTCTCGATCGGGGCATGCCTCCGCGAGCTCATGGCCCGGCCCGATGCCGTCCGCGACATGGGTGTGAACGCCCGCCGGATCGTGGAAGAAAATTACACGTGGGATCGTGTTGCCATGTTGACCGAGGAGGCATACACCGGATCGGTCGAACTCCGGAAGGAAGCCAGAGAAACATGAAGATCGCGTGGTTTGCAACGAAGGGGAACGGATCCAACGAGGCGCAGCGGATGCAGGCCCTTCTCTCGCGGCTTCCGGGGCTTTCCGGGCTTCCGTTTGACAAGGCCGACAAGCGGCGGAGCTTCCTGCGGTTGTGGGGGGCCGTGAAAACCGGGCGTCCGGATCTCCTGGTGATGGAGGGCACGGGGATTTCCGGCGGGGCCGTGTGTCTTTTGGCCAAGATGCTTCTCGGCATCCCCTACGTTTTCAGCAGCGGCGATGCGGTGGGGCCTTTTGTTCGCGCGTGGCATCCGGTCCTCGGCATTGTTTTTGAAGGTTACGAGCGTTTGCTCTGCCGCTGTTGCGCGGGGTTCATCGGGTGGACGCCCTACCTGTGCGGACGGGCGCTCGCGCATGGTGCCCGGAAAGCCGTTACGGCGGAAGGCTGGGTGATCGGGGCAACCGGCGACGGCCTTTCGCGGGGCGCGATCCGGTCGCGCTGGGGAATTCCGCCCGATGCGATTGCCGTGGGCATCGTGGGAAGCCTGGTCTGGAACCCGAGGCTGCAATGGTGCTACGGGCTCGATCTCGTCCGCGCCGCGCAAAACGTGAAACGGACGAATCTGGTCTTCGTGATTGTCGGTGGTGGCGACGGTCTGCCGCATTTGCGGGATCTGGCGGGGGATCTGCTCGGGCACCGCGTCTTTCTGCCCGGCCCGGTCCCGCTGGAGGAAGTGATGCCGGTTCTCCGGGCGATGGATGTGGGAAGTTTGCCGCAGAGTGTGGACGGGGTCGGGGCCTATCGCTACACAACGAAGCTTCCCGAATACATCGGAGCCCGCCTGCCGGTGATCACGAACCAAACCCCCGTCTCCTACGACCTTGGCACCGGCTGGATGTGGCGGTTGCCGGGTTCCGTCCCTTGGGGCCGACGATACCAGAAAGGGTTGGAGGATTTGCTTCGAAGGCTTGACAGGACGATGATTGCCGAAAAAGCGGCCTGTCTCCCGCCCGCGGAAACCAGTTTTTCGCGCGAACGCCAAATCGCCCGCGTCACGGCATTCATCCAGGATCTTTTGCAGGACGGGGGAGGGCGATGAGCCAGCGCCTTCCCGAGCGTCTCTGGGCGCTTTCGCGCTCGCTGTATCGCGGGGACCGGCGGTTTGCCGCGCGCCTGGTCAAGACATTGAACTGGGCGATCCACAAATGCCTGCTGCCGGAGGAGGCGATCGTGGGTGACGGCGTGATTCTGGAGCATCACGCCCTCGGGATCGTGATGCACCCCCAGGTCACCATCGGCGACGGGTGCCGGATCTTCCACCACGTCACGCTCGCCGCGGAATGCGCCATCGGCTCGGAGCACCGGATCATGCTCGGCGGGAATGTTTCCATCGGGGCCCATTCCATCGTGGTCGCACGGGAGGGATATTCCCTCCATATCGGAGACAACAGCATTCTCGGCGCCGGTTCGGTTTTGACCAAGGATGTTCCACCCGGCCAAGTCTGGGCCGGAAATCCCGCGCACTTGATCCGCACGCTTCTCACTGTCATTTTCGTTTCCCTGCTGTTCGCGGGTTGTGCCGACGACACCCGCCACAGGATGATCATCAGCGCCGCCGATCAGAAAATGGTCCTCCTGCGCGATGGCAAGCCGATCGCGGTTTACCCGGTCTCGACCTCCAAATTCGGGCTGGGCGACCGCCCCGGCAGCAACGCGACCCCGCTCGGGCGTCTGCGCGTCAAAAAGAAAATCGGGGCGGGAGCTCCGGCGGGCGCGGTGTTCAAATCCCGTCGGCCGACCGGGGAAGTCCTTCCGGTGGACGCCCCCGGGAGGGATCCGATTGTCACCAGGATCCTATGGCTGGAGGGGACAGGACCCGAGAACCGGCATGCCTTCGGGCGCTGCATCTACATCCACGGGACGCCGGAGGAGAGGAATATCGGGCATCCGGCGAGCTACGGCTGCATCCGCATGCGCTCGTCCGACGTCATCGGGCTGTTCGACACCGTGGGACTCGGAGCCCGCGTATTCATCACCGCCAGGCCGCTCCCGCACACGCGCTGATGCCGCATTTCCCCGAAAAGAAAAATGCGGGATTTGCGCATCGCGGGTTGCGTCACCGGACAGAATGAAATAGTGAGTTGGCCATGAGCGAGCTGCGCATCGAACCGGCAACCTTGGACGATTTGTCCGAATTGACGGAACTTCTGATGGACCTGTTTTCGCACGAGGAAGACTTCACCCCCGATCGCGACAAGCAACTGCGCGGACTGCGGCTCATTCTCGAACAGCCTTCCCGCGGGAGGGTTTTCGTTCTCCGCAACCACAACAAAATCATCGGGATGATCAACCTTTTGATCACCATCAGCACGGCCGAAGGGGGCTTCGTGCTGCTGCTCGAAGACCTTGTTATCCGCCAGGAACATCGCGGCCAAGGGTATGGGTCGCGCCTCCTGAAACACGCGATCGACTTCGCCCGCAAAAAAAATTTCCTGCGCATCACGCTGCTGACCGACAAGCCGAACGAATCGCGGAGGTTCTACCTGAAACATGGGTTCACGGAGAGCGGCATGGTCCCGATGCGCCTCTACCTCGCGCATGAACCCTGATTTTGCGCGGGTGGACCTCGGCCGGGCGGATCGCTGCGGGCGGGCGGAGACCATATTTTGCGAAGGCAAACTCCCTTCCGAGGTGGCGGAGATCGCCGCGATCCTCCGCAGGGCGGGACAGGCCGTGCTGGCAACCCGCGCGGAGAAAACCCATTTCGACGCGGTCGCGCAAATTTTTCCCGAGGCCGTCTGGCACGCGCGGGCCCGTTGCGTCACGGTGGGTTCCCATCCCGGCACCGGCCCGGGATTCTCCGTTGGAGTCGTCTGCGCGGGGACGGCGGATCTGCCCGTGGCGGACGAGGCGGCGGTGACTTTGGAATCCTTCGGCCACCGCGTCGGACGGATCACGGATGTCGGCGTTGCCGGTCTCCAGCGGCTTCTCTCCGAAGAGGACCGGCTCCGCGCATTCTCGGTTTTGATCGTTGTGGCGGGCATGGAGGGCGCGCTGCCGAGCGTGGTGGCCGGGCTCGTGAGCCGTCCGGTGATCGCCGTCCCGACAAGTGTCGGCTACGGCGCAAGCATGGGAGGTCTCGCCGCGCTCCTCGGCATGCTGGCGAGCTGCAGCAGCAAGGTGACCGTGGTGAATATCGACAACGGGTTCGGTGCCGCCTGCGCGGCGGACGCCATTCTCCGTCTCGCGGCCGGCGACCGATGAAAGCGTTCGTCCTTGGCGCCGGGTTGGGAACCCGGCTGCGGCCCCTCACCGGGCGCCGCCCGAAACCGCTTGTTCCCCTGTATGGCAAACCGCTCATCACCTTTGGGCTGGATCACCTGATCGCAAACGGGATCACGTCGTTTGCCATCAACACCCACCATTGCCCGGAGGCTTACGACCGGCATCTGCCGGGAGGTCGCTACCGGGGGGGGGCGCTCGAATTCCGGCATGAACCGGTCCTGCTGGACACGGGCGGGGGAATGAAAAATGCCGAGAGCTTCGTGGGGGGCGAACCATTTGTCGCCTACAACGGCGACATCCTCGCGGACTTCCCTCTCCGCCCGTCGATCGAACGCCACCTGCGGTCCGGAAATCTCGCCACGCTGATCCTCAGATCCTCTGGAGGCCCGCCCCACATCCAATCGCGCGATGGGCTGATCACCGACATCCGGGGGGAATTGGGAAACGGGCACGACCCCTCGTTTCTTTTCACCGGCATCACCGTCCTTTCGCCGGAAATTTTCCGGCACATCCGGGCCGACGAGATCGTCTCGATCATCCCCATCTACCTCGACCTGATCCGGGTCGGCGCAAAAATCGGCGGAGACATCGTGGACGAGGGGCTCTGGTTCGATCTGGGGACACGGGACGCTTATCTCGCAGCGCACCGGCTTCTCCAGCCCGGAGGGCGTCCGCTTTCGTATGCGGAGCCAGGGTGGCCGGAACCGGTGGCGGCAGGCTCCCGTGTCGCGGCGACCGCCCGCCTGCAAGGGGCTTGCGCGATCGGGGCCGGGGCCTCGGTGGGCGACGGGGCGGTTCTCGAGGATTGCGTGCTGTGGGAGAATGCCAGGGTGGCACCGCAGTCCCGCCTGACCCGTTGCGTGGTCCGCGACGGGATGGACGCTGGGGGAACTGTCGCCGAAATGGACTTCTGAATGAGAGCCCATTGCCCCGGATGAATGCGAGGCTCTCGGGAACCCATTTCCTTCAGCAAGTCTTTCCCACGAGCGCTTCGAGGTGAACATTCAGATCCGGACGCGTTCCGGACCAAGGGAAGGCGGCGTCGACCTCCCGGGAGCTTGCGGATTCGGGCACGCGCTCGAGGCGCTCGATCACGGCGAGGAGGACCGGGGAGTAGATGCCCGGGTTATGGCCGAGGCAGAAGTCGATGACCGAGGGCGGACGTCCGGCGAGCCCCATGCGCAGGCGAACCCCGCTTTGGTAGGGGCTGAGGCCAAGCTCCCAACGCTTCCCGTCACTGAGAAAACGCAGGGCGCGGTATTCGCGGTTCGGTTCTGCCCTTCGGAAAATCAAGGTTTGTTGCGGCCCGGGTGCCCCCACCAGGAATTCGGATGCTTTCCATCGTAGTGGGCCTCGAAGGCCCGCACGGCATCTTCCATCGTCCCGTCGGCGGGCGCCCATTTTGCGATGTCGGGAAAATCCGTCGACGCGTTCCGGTTTTTCTTCTCGTCGCGGAACCGGATCGGGCACCAGAACGACTCGATATTGCGGAGCATTTCGCTGCCGAGGGACCAGAGGCCGGTCATCCAGTCGCAATACCAGCACCAGAGGAGATCGTAACCGGCGAGACCGTCATACTTGTGCCGGGACAGGTTCACCCACTCGGAGGATTTATACGTTGGCAGCCTCCCCAGCCAGGCCACAGGCGGATACAGCAAAATTTCCGCCAGGCGCACTTGGACGAAAACGAAGACCGCCGGGGTCTGGACCATGAGGCAAAGCTGGTTGCGAAACGGGCCGAGAACCCGCCCCTGGGCGTCGGTGAGTGTCCGGCCTTTCCTTCCCCGCAAAGCGCGATGAACAAGGCAAAACGCGTGCAAAAAGACCAACTGGCCCACGACGGCGGCGGCAACCCCAGGCCATCCCATCAACCAGGCACCGACGAGCCATGGAACCCAGGTGAACAGGCTCACAAAGAGATCCAGCAAGGGGGCCTCCGCGATCTGTTCCGCGAACACAAACAAGATCCGCGTCAGAACCGCCGCAACCGCCAGCCCCGAAAAAATCATGGCCGAGCAGACGATGAATATCACAAACCAGTGCATCCCACTCACGCTCGCACAGGAAGGACGGGAAAAAAATGTTTTTCCGCACGAGGCGCGACACTGTGGCTCAAGGGCGCACGACGCCAAAGTTACCGAGGGTCTTGCGGGTCAAAGCCACGGTCAACTCGACGAACTCCGCGCTGAGGGATTGAAGAAGTCGGTGCTTTCGGCAAAAGCGCCCTACCGGGCAGGGACGGATCGCCGAGCCGTCCGTGTGAAGTCGGGTTGTTTCTTCCGGCGTGAGGTGAGGAAGAGGGCCGCTCCGGCCAGAATGAGCAGGGCGTAGGTCGAGGGCTCGGGGACGGGGGCCGTGGGGGCGGTGTAATTCAGGACGAGGTCGTTGCTGCCGTTTGTGGCGACGGCAAAGGTGCCATCGTAAAAGTTGGAGAATCCGCCGAGGTCGACCGAGAACTTGTTGGCGGCGAAGCCGGTGATCGAGTTCGCGTTGACGAGCGTCCAACTGGCATTGGCGGCGGTATTGAACCCGGACATCAGCCCGGGATCACCGTTCCCATCGAGCGTGAAAACGTGGATGACAAAGGGATCGGCCGAAGTTGCGGTGATCGAGAGAGTGCCGGTGACGTTGAGCATGTCATACACGCTGTTGCTCTGGATCTGCCAATTGTAATTGCCATCCGAAGCAAATGTCGCGGAAGCGGCCGAGAGGGTGCCAGGGCTGTTGCCGGGGGCGAGGATGGCTCCGTTGGAGATGAGGAGCGAGCCGACCGACCCGGTTCCGCTGACGACGGTGCCCGAAGACGAGGCGATCACCGCGCTGGATGTGGTCCCGCTGACTTTCAGGCCGCCATCGGACACGGTGAGGCTGCCGCTGTGGCTCGATGTGCCGGAGAGTTCCAGGATGCCTGCGCCGGATTTCGTAAAGTTTCCGGACCCGCTCAACGGTCCGCCGAGATTCAGGACGGTGGCAAAAGCATCGGAGGGATCGTAATCCGCGACCAGGATCGTCTTGGCCCCGGCTCCCGAGAAGGTGATCGAGTGGTTCGAGGTGAAGGAATAATCGGTGGCCAGAGTTCCGCTGTTGAAGGCGAGCCCGCCGGTGCCGAGCGAGGTCGAGCCCTCGACATAAAGCGTGCCGGCATTCAGGGTCGTGCCGCCTTGATACGTTTTTCCCGCGGACATCGTGAGGTATCCGTTCCCGTTTTTGACGAGCGAGCCGGTCCCGGAAACGTCCCCGTAGATCTCGTTGTAGGATTCGGAGTCCACCGTGAGCGTTGCGGAGCCGAGAGCGACGGTGCTTCCGGAGCTGGTGGAGATGCCGGAGACCGACTGGCTGAACCCGTTGATGTCCAGTCCCGTTCCACTGCCCAGGCTCAACGAGACGCCCGACGGGAGTGCTCCGGCAGCGCCCAGGGAGACCTGGCCGCCATAGATTCCCAGGGTTCCGGTGAACGTGTTGGAGTTGCCGAGAACGAGGGTGCCCGAGCCGGTCTTATACAGGCTTGTCCCACTGACCGCGCCATTCGCGGTAAGTGTGGTGCCTGAAGCGACGTCGAGCGTTCCCCCGGCGGTGGAGATCGTGCGCGTCATGGAAAATGAGGCGGTTGTTGCCAGCGTGCCCGCGAGCGTGATGCCGCCGGAGGAATCGCCGAGATGGGAGTTTGAGCCGACAACGAGCAATCCGCTCCAGTCGATCTGGGTGCCTCCGCTGTAGGAATTGCCGGACGTGAGGGTCACTCCCAAATCGGAAATGAAAACCGAACGGCTGCCGCTGAGCGTGCTTCCGACCGTCATGGATCCGCCGCCGCCGGCGAACCGGTATTGGCTGCCCTGCGGGGTGAGGGTTCCGTCGACAGTCACCGAGCCGGTTGTGCCGAGGCTGGCCTCCGCATGGAATCCGGTGAGGTCCAGGGACGAGCTGGTATCCGTGTTCACGCCGATCGTTCCAGCGCTGTTGGCTTTATCGAATTTGTCGAGGAACGTCTGGTCCACCGCGAAGCTGTTGCCAATGTAGCCGCCGCTTGCTGCGGTGAGGCTACCCGCTGCGGGGATGGCTGCGGCATTGGCGAAAATGATGCGGCCCATGCTCGCGGCGGACGTCCCGCCATCGTAGGAGTTGGTTCCCGAGAGGAAAAGCGTGAGTGCCCCGGCGTTGGAGAGGCTCTTGGAGCCGCCGAGGTTGCCGGAGACGGTCAGCTGCCCGTATCCGCCGCCAAAGCGGAACGCACTTCCCTGCGGAGTCAGGCTCCCGCTGAAGTTCGCGCTGGAGCTGGAGCCGAGAGTGGCGGATGTATTGAACCCGGTCAGGTCAAGGACGTTCGAGCTGCTCGCGTTGAAGCCGATCACGCCGACGCTCGACGCCTTGTCGAACTTGTCGAGGAACGCCTGGTCCATCGCAAATCCGGCCCCTGCGTAGCCGCCTGCGGCCACGGTGATCTGGCCGCTCGTTGGAACAGACGCGGCCTGGCTGAAAACCAGGCTGCCGGATTGGACGATTGTTCCACCGGCATAGGAATTCGACCCGGAGAGAGTCTGGGAGCCGCCGCCCGTCTTGACAAGGGATCCGGCACCGGAAATCCCCCCGCCAAACGAGTGGCTGTCCCAATAATTGTCGATTGTCAGTGTGGCGTTTCCGAGCGTGACACTCCCGCTGCCGGTCAGTCCGCCGATGGAGGTGGCATATCCGTCGAGGTCGTATGTCGCGCCGCCGGAGACCGAGACAGAGCCGAAAGGACTGGTGTTCACGGCTCCGGCGGTTCCTGCGCGGAGGGTCCCACCCTGGACGGTCAGGGAGTGGGATGAGTTCCCCGCATTCGAGAGCGTGAGCGTTCCATTTCCCGCCTTGGTCAGCGAGTAGAACACGATAGGCGCACTGAAAACCGAATCAAAGCCACCGGTGTCCACCGTGCCGGTGTCACCGGAAAGGCTGCGGGTGAATGTCAGCGCCGCAGCCGTCTTCAGCGTTCCCGCCGATCCGAAAGCGATGGCCGAGCTGCCCGATCCGAGGTTTTCCTGCGAGGAGATGGTGAGCGTGCCGGACGAGATCGTTGTGGTTCCCGCGTAGGTGTTGGTGCCTGTGAGCGACAGTTCGCCGGACCCTGTCTTGGTGAGGCTTCCGGTCCCATCAACCGTGCCGTCCCACGAAAGCACCTGGCCGGATGAGACGGAAATCGACGATGTCGTGGAAGCCAGGGAAAGCCCGCGCGCGGTCGAAAATGTGCCGGTGGCTTGCAGCGTGGCAGCGCCAATGGCCACCGCTCCCGCGGCATTCCCCAGATGGGCATCGGAGGCCACGGAGAGGAGCCCCCCGTTGATTTGCGTTCCGCCCTGATACGTGTTGTTGCCGGAGAGGGCGAGTGTTCCCGGGCCTTCTTTCTTGAGCGCTCCGGCCCCGGAAAGATTTCCGCTGATCGTGTGGGTGACGAATTCCGCCTGCTTCAGCGAACCGCCGACAAGGACGAAATCCCGCGCGCTGCTTGTCGTGGATGTCACGCTGAGGAGTCCGCCGTTCAAGGTCGCGGAGCCCGAGCCAAGCCGGGCGTCGGAGTTGATGGAAACCGTTCCCGCGTTGACTGCCGTGCCGCCGGCGTAGGAATTTGCCCCCGCCAGGACGAGGATCCCGGTTCCACTTTTTGTCAGGGAGCCGTTGCCGGAGATGCCGCCGTTGAGGGTTGCGGTTCTGCCTGCCGTGTCAAATGTTCCGCCCGAGGCACCGAGCGCGATGGAACGGGCGGTGGAGAACGAGGTTGTGGAGGATGTCAGCATGAGCGTGCCGGCATCGAGGGTGATTCCGCCTGCCGCCGAGCCAAGAGCGGCATCGCTGGGCACGACCAATGTGCCTCCAAGCACCTGCGTGCCGCCGGAATAGGTCGAGGATTCGTTGGAGATCTGCTGCGAGCCGACGCCTGTCTTGATGAGCGAGCCATTGCCGCTGAGCACCCCGCTGAACGCGCGGTCATCCGAGAGATTGAGGGTGAGGCTGGCGCTTCCGAGAGTGACTGAGCCGTTCCCGACGAGGCCGCCGACGGTCTGGTTGTGACCGGCAAGGTCCAGAGAGGTCCCCTGGTGGAGGAACACTTTTTGGCCCGAGCCGAGGACGTTGGCGGCGGCGGCGTTGACGGCACCGGCTTCGACCGTGAGCGTTCCGTTCGCGGTGTTCGTTCCCGCGCCGTTGAAGATCAGCGCACCGGCCCCCGTTTTCGTGAAACCTCCCGACCCGCTGAATGCTCCGTCGACCTGAACCGCATTCGCCCCCTGTGCCAAGGTGCCCCCGCCCGCCGCCACTGTGATCGCCCGGGCCAAAGTGAGCCCGGACGTCACGGCGAGAGAGCCGCCGTTGAATGTCAGGTTGCCCGAGGTGTCGCCAAGTTTGGAGTCCGATCCGATTTGAACGATGCCTGCATTTAGCGTCGTGCCGCCGGAATAGGTATTGTTTCCGTTGAGGACGAGGGTTCCGTCGCCGCTTTTTGTGAGCCCTCCGGTTCCGTTGGCCGTCAGAGCGGGGTCAATCGAGAGCGTCGTCGCGGCGCTGGTAACCATGATCGTTGCACCGCCGTCCTTGATCCCGACCGTTTCGATATTCGTGCCGAGGGTTTGATTGCCCGAGGGGGCCGCCAGATTCAGCGTGCCGCCGTCGAAGGAAAGCGTGTCGGTTCCGGTCCCGGCACCAGAAATACTCGCGGCATTCAGGACGCCGCCGTTCAAGTTGATGGTGGCGCTGGCCGTCGCGTTATTCGACCAGGTGATCGAGTCTGCGGTGACGGTGCCGTCGGTGGAAATATTGAGGGTCCCGCTGCTTTCCGGGCCGGAGGCCAGGGCGACGGAGGTGGCGGTGACGAGACCGTCGTTGATGTTTGCGACAGCTGTCGAGCCGGTATTAAACCCCAAGCGCAGCGGGCCTCCCACCGCCACCGTGGCACCCGCGTTCACATCAAGAGTCGCCGTCCCGGTTCCGGCCCCCAGATCGATTCCGCTGGCATCCGTCAAGTCGCCGTAAACTTGGAGTGTCGCATTCGATGCCCCGGTTGCGACAAAGACCCTGTGGTTCGTCATGTCCGCCGTCGAACCAATGTTGGCCAATTGCAATAGACCGGAAGAGACCTGCAAGCCTATGGATCCAGCGGGAAGGCCGGAGGCAACGGTGAGGTTCCCGGCGAAGACGACATCTCCGGTTCCGCCCTTGATGATGCTTCCGCTGCTGCTGACGGAATCCGTGAAGAGGAGTGTTGTTCCCGCAGCATTGTTGTTGATCGCGCCCGAGGGTCCCGTGAAGGAAACCGGCACAGCGATCGTGTTGTTTCCGGAATTTTGCGCGATCGTCGGGATTCCGGTGTTCGCCGAGAGATTCAGCGTGAAGGCCCCTCCCTGGGTGATTGCGTAGTTGTTATTGGGGAGGGGGGAAGGGTCGCCGATGATCAGGTTTTTGACCGTGATGTCCTGGTTCAGCGTGATGGCGATATCCTGGGTGATGTCGGCCGTCAGGTTTGCGGTGGCGGCATTGCTGTTGGGGAAGTTTTCCGGAGACCAATTCGCATTGTCCCCCCAGTTGTATGGTCCGCCGGTTGTCTGCACCCAGGTTTGCGCGGGCAGGGATGCGACGGAAACAAACAGCGCCAGCGATGCTGCAATGCGGGTAATGGTGGTGTTCGTGGTTTTCATGGTTGTTTGGATGGAATTCGAAATGGAGGAAGTCGGCGCTTTCGGCGAAAGCGCCCTACCGGGTAGGGCCGGATCGCCGAGACGTCCGTGTCAAGCTGGTCTGTTTCTTTCGGCAGGCGATGAGGGAGAGGGCGACTCCGCCAATGATTAGGAGTGCGTAGGTGTTGGGCTCGGGGACGGCGATGACAAGACCACCCGGAACAGTTAGTCCCGAGATCAGCGAGGCGTTCACCGTTGCGCCATCGAGAGTGTATTCGCCGACTGTCCCGTCGCCATTGAATTGGCTGCCCCCGTTCGAGACAAAGATTTTGTCGCCGTAGATCGCCAGCCCGCTCGGCGAGTTCAAACCTGAGATGAGCGAGATATTCACGGGCGTGCCGTCCAGGCTGTATTTTCCGATCGAGTTGGAGTTTCGGTTCGCGACAAAGAGGTAATTTCCGGAAATCGCCAAACCTCCTGGGCCGTCCAATCCCGTGATGAGTGACTCGTTAACTGTCGTGCCATCCAGGTTGTATTTTCCGATCGTGCCGGCACCACTGGTAATAAACACCGCATCGGTTGAAATCGCCAGGCCAATAGGCTGATACATTCCCGATATGAGTGAAGAATTCACTGTTGTGCCGGAAGTCGTGTATTGGCCAATAACACCCGTTGGGCCACTTGGTGTTGTCGCAACAATGACATTGCTGCCGGATACAGCCAAGCCACGTGGCGAACCCAATCCCGAGACCAGCGATGGATTTACCGTTGTTCCATCGAGGTTGTATTTTCCGATGCCTCCAGGGTACTCAGGACCTACTGTAACAAAGAGCTCATTGCCAGAGGTCGCAATCCAGCCCGGACCGGACAAACCCGAGATCAACGAATCGTTCACCGTTGATCCATCCAGGTTGTATTTGCCCACAATTCCTGAAGTTCCCTGCCCTGGAAGCCAGCTCACGACATAGAGGTGCTCCTGGGCGGCCGCCGCACCGCACGAAGCAATGAAAACAGCAAGTGCGGAGACGTGCATTTGAATTTTGGCGATCCGGTTCCTGCGGGTGTGGCTGTTCATTCCTTTGCAAATCAGGGACAGCGGCATCCGTTTCTTTCGGCAGGCGTAAAGAAGAATGACAACTCCACCGAGGGCGAGCAGGGCGCAGGTGGAGGGTTCGGGGACGGCCCCGAACTCGCTATTGTGGTCGATGACGGCCCAGACCTGGTTGTTCGTGGCATCCACGCCGTAGGCCCCGAGCATGTCCGTTGCATTCCACCCACCATTGGAGCTCAGGAACTGCTGGTAGGATTCCGCGTAACCTCCCGCCAAGGCCAGGCTGCCGTTGGCCGCGTGGTTGCCGAGGACGGCATTTTTCCACGTGCTGTCGCCGGTGTCGAACCAGCCGAGGTAAAAGTCCTCAAGGGTGGCGTTGGCCGGGATGTCGATGGCGGAATTCATTACCAGAAGGAATGTCGTGCCATCGAGGCCGTCGATCGACAACCGGTCGCTGGCGAGAAGGTCGCCGGGCTGGATCGACCCGAATTGCGTGGTCACCGTCGCGCCTGCCACGGCGTTTCCCGCCGCGAAGATGGCCGTCGTGTTCCGTCCGCCGAGGTTGCTGCTGTAGGACCCGTAATTCGCCAGGTCTTCCGAGTCCACGAAGAGTTTTTGGTAAGTCGCGGCCGTGCTCTCGGAGACGACGCTTCCCGCCGCCACGGAGCTCATGGCCTGGAACTTCCCGTTATTCACGAGCCGGATCGGGGCCGATCCGGTGGCGGTGCCCACGGCCGCAACCAGGGTGCCCGCGCTCACGATTGTTCCGCCGCTGTAGCTGTTCGCCGCGTTGAGGGTCAGCGTGCCGGAACCGGTTTTGGTGAGTCCGCCATTGCCGGTGATGGTGCCGGTGAAGTCGCCCTGCTGGGCGACCAGCGAACCCCCGCTGGTATTCACCGTGCCGGAATTCAGGTTGGTCACCGTGGCACCCCAGTTGCCGGTGTTGAGCGTCGAACCATCGAGCGTGCCGACCTGGGCCGTTCCGGCGGCGGTATCGATGGTTCCGCCGGTGGCCGATGTCACGTTGAGTTGCTGCCCGCTCGTGGCGCTTGTGGTCCCGGAGGAAACCACCCCGACGGAGGTTTGGTTGGAGAGGGTGACCTGGCCGGTGACTTTGAGGGTGCTTGAAAGTGTGCCGCCGGAGCTGACGCTCACATCGCGGTCCAGCGTGCCCGAGCCGCCAAGCGTAGCTCCTCCGGCCACAGTGACCAGACCGCCCGCGCCGGAGACGGCCCCATCAATGGCGAGCGTTCCAGCATCCACAAACGTCGCGCCGGTATAGGTGTTGATGTTGGAAAAGGTGAGGATGCCAGCGCCGAGTTTGGTCACGTCGCCGGAACCGCTGATGCTCCCTCCAAATGTCAGGTTGTCCGAGCGGTTGAAAACCAAATGGGAGTTGTCCGTGACGTTCCCCGTGATGCTCCCGGAAGTCCCGCCGTTTCCGATTTGGAGGATGCCAGCGGAAATGACGGTTCCACCGGTGTAAGTGCTGTTGCCGGTGAAAATCGTCGTTCCGCCACCCGCTTGGACGACAGATCCGCTCCCGGAGATGACGTTGCTTCCTGTGACAACATCCGAACGATTGAAGACAAGCGAGCCATTGTCCACCACGCTGCCGGCGCCAACCCCGCCGGATGTTCCCCCGTTACCGATCTGGAGTGTGCCCAATTGAATCGTCGTCCCGCCGGTGTATGTATTGTTCCCCGCAAGAGCCAGCGTGCCGGATCCGGACTTGATAAGCTGCCCCGCTCCGGAGACCACTCCGGAGATTGTCGAATCAAATCCCTGGGTATTCAGGGTCGAGTTGCCCGCGATGGTAAACGGCGTCGAGCCAAAATCAACCGGAGCGGTCGTCTTGAGAGTTCCTCCATTAATGGAGACGTAAGGAGATGCTTGCGCCGGGGAAGAGAGAGAGACAGTGCCCGCCCCTACAACAAGCCCGCTCGGAGAGGAGCTAACATTCGAAACATAGCCATAGAATGATCCGTTGAGTGGAGAGGGAGCATACGCTCCGCTGAAATAAGCCACAGTCAGCCTTCGGTTCGTGAAGGCATCCCAGTTGGGATTCTGCGGAATGGCTGTCGAGGTGATGGGGTTGCCGGTGAAGGTCGAAAAATTCAACTGAAGGTATTGGAGAATTGCTCCACTGAAGTTTGGGAAATTCGTTGAGGAAACCTGCCCCAGAGCCGGGGTGTCGTAAGCGTTGAATGCCCGATCCGCGACCTCGAATTGATCCAGCGAGTTATTTTGAATATTCAGGTTCCACCCGGTCCCCGTCCCATAAAAGGGCTGCGATCCACCGGAAAGTGTGAGATGGAAATCGTTTACGGCCCACATGTAGGCGGCATTGGTCGCTGTGCTTGAGGCGAGATAGGCATCCGTGTTATAACGAAAATTGAAGGAGAACCCCCCTCCCACCGGAGCGATGGATGTCATGCTGCCCTGGGAAAAATCAATATTCCCACTTCCCACAACATCATACCAACCCGCCTTCGCCAACGAAGCCAATGCCGTAAAGCACAGAATAGTCAGTGATAAGATGGGAGGGTAAAGCTTCTTCTGTAGTTGGGTTCTTCGCGACCTGTGCGCCCCGTCCGAGGCCGACGGAGTGAAAGCGAGTGGGGCGTTGTCCGAGTCGATGCATGTTTTCGTTTTCATGGGCTTTTTTTATTGGGAATTTAGAGTGAGAAATTGGGGCTCAGACCCATTCACCCTCCGCATTTTTGTCCAACTACCAGTTGCGAGAAGGTGCGTCTATGGGGGGGCACCCCCATTTTGCAGTGTCTGGGATAAGCGGGGCTCATATGAGGGAACCGGCTCCGCCGGACTCCCGGTGGACGAGGGTTTTTGCGGCGAGGTGGAGGGTGCAGGCCGTGCGGAGGCAGAGTTTGGCTTTGATGTTTTCGCGATGGCGCTCGACGGTCTTGGGGCTGATGCCGAGGAGGGCGGCGATGTCTTTGCAGGATTTTTCCTGGCCGAGGAGGCGGAAGACTTCGCGTTCGCGGGAGGTGAGGCCGGAGGGGGCGTCGTAGGCGGTGGCGGGGTCGGCGGACCGGAGGGCGGGGTCGATGAACGACTCCCCGGCGAAGATCTTCTGGAGCGCGGAGGCGAGGGTTTCCGCAGGGGAGGTGCGGGCGAAAATCCCCCGCGCACCTGCGGAGAGGAGGCGTGGGCCGAGCGGCGAGACCGGGACGGGAACGATCACGAGGAGGCGGAGCCGCGCTCTCTGGCGGAGGATGTCGGGGATGATCCCGAGGGCGTCACGCCCGCATTGGAGGGCGAACCCCATGATCAGGAGGTCGGGCTGGCTTGCGGCGAGCAGGGTGAGCAGCTGGTGCCCGGTCATGGCTTCGCCGACGACCTCGTATCCCTGCGGTTCGAGGAGGGTCCGCAGGCCGCTGAGAAAAAGTGGCTCACCGTCGGCGAGGAGGACCCGGCGGAGAGTGCCGGGCCCGGCTGGCGACGGTGTCGACAGGCGGCACAGGTCGTCGGAACAATCGGCTCCGTGGCTCATGACTGGAAAATTTCCTTTCCGACGGGTTGGGATGCCGCCCGCGCGCGCTTGGCGAGGTTGATCAGCGTGGCGGCACCGGACACATGCAAGACCGGGGCCGTCAGCGCGGCGGGTCGCGTGGGGTCCGCGTGACCGCGCCAGCGCACGGTGCCCAGAGGGAACCTCGCACGGCCCGGCTCAGGCAGGATGTTGGTTTTGGAATGGTGCTCTGTCTCCACGAAGCGGATACGCGGAGCATCGATAAACTTGCGGGATTTTTTATGACCGACATCAAAAAACTCCCGCCTGGCCGATTGACTCAGGTGCCCCCCGTATCTTGCATGTGGGGGGTCATAACATTCTTTCGTCGAGAGAAGTCTGCAGGGGTCACCTCGTCTCCCTGCCGTCGTTCCGGGCATTCCTTTCGCTGGTGGCCAAGCCGAGATCCCGAAGCGTCTGATCGAACGCGCGGAGCTTGCTTCCATGCATGAGCCGGGCCGCGTGCAACAGGCTTTCGGCGTCAGGGATTTGGCCGGTTCGAAATGCCTCGACCGCCCTGATGTAGAACCAGGAGGGCGAGTGAAAAGCGAGGTCGGAGGCTCCGATCCGGGATTCTGCTTCCGGGCGGTTCCCCTGCTGGAGCGCGCAGAGATACAGGCGGAATGGGATGATCTCGTTTTCTTTCAAAGCGTATTTCAGCTTCTTGTAGCCGGTCTCGGCCTGGCTGTAGTTGCCCGAGGCAAAATCGGCCTCCGCAAGATCGAACAGGAGTTCCAGGTCGTTTGGGGAAAGCTCGAGCGCGTCCAGGAACGATTCCCGGGCTTTGGTGTAATTTCGGCCGTCCACCATGTGAAGAGCCCCTTCGGCCTGATAGTAACGCGCGTCGCGGGCCCAGACCGGCTTGAGTTCGGCGAGTCTTTCCCGAGCCTTTGGGAAATTGTTCGCCAGGACAAATTCCTCGAGTTCTTTCTGGACTACCTCCGGGTCGCGGCGCGGCGTGCCCGGACCGGGGGAGGCGCGCGAGGCGGTGTGCCGTCCGTTCGCGAAATGGGCGGTGGCACCGATGGAGGCAGCCAGCGTCCCGGCCAGCAGGAGGAGGAATCCGCCCCGGAAAATCGGCTCGCCGTGGCGCTCGATCAGCCTCCGCAGCGGCGCGAGAACCGCATCGAGAAAAGATCCGGCCCGGACGACAAGAATGTCGAGCGGGCCGGGCTCCCAGGGCTTGCCCCCGAAAACGGCTGCGAGACAGGCCCGCCACAGGTCTCTCAAAAATTGAATCAAGCCCATAAAAACACGAAAATCCCCCCACCCCTGCTCTTGCAAGGATGGGAAGACTCGCGGCTGCCGCATCAACGAAGGAACCTGCGGACTAGCAACTCCTCCGTCGGCGGAAGATCACGAGAAACATTCCGGACGCAGCGATAAGCGCCCAGGTGCCGGGCTCGGGGACGACGTCCACGGCGAACTGCAGGCTGTTATAAGGCGAAACGCTTTTTGAAGTGGAGGTGACCTGGACCCCATCCAGAGCGAAGTTTGGGGTGAGATGGAACGCGGTGTAGGGAGTGCCTGTGATCGTTGGCGTGAAGGTGATGATCTCGTTGTTCGTGCCAGAGAGCGCGTATGTGCCGTTGGTCAGACCGGTCAGGGTCCAGCTAAACCCTGTCAATTCAGCCTTGAGCGCGCGGAAACTCACGGACACATCACCCGAGGTGTTGAGATTGGAGTTTGTCGGCGCAGCCACGATCGTGAAATTGCTGATGGTGGCAAATGTCAGGGATGTCACCATCGTGTCCGTCGAAGGAACTGCAGGAGTCTCATCTTGCAGCCGGAACAACGACCCCGCCGGAAATCCTGCGGAGACCGGCGTGCCGGCACTCTGCGAAATCAGATTGCCTGTCCCACCGAGGGCGCTGACGGTGACTGTTGGAATGGTGCCCCCGTCGACATCCGTGCTGAAGCTCCCCCCGGAGTTGGTGAGGCCGGTGAAGTTGACGTAGGCCGCCGGGGCGAGCGGCGAAGAGAGCGCCAGCAGTGCCAGAGCCAAGAGATGAGGGTGTGGATTTTTTGTTTTCATAATGGTTTCTTTTCAGAACTGGTTTTGTTTTTTCGCTTGGGTGCTCTGGCGGGATGCTCGAAATCTAACCGGTTGCGAGATCCCCGCCTATCGGGGGGTTCCCTATTTTCCGGCGAAGGATTTGAGCGGGAATTCGCTGGGGACTTTTGTTCCGGAGCCCGGCCGGGAGATGATCCGCAGGGAGCCATCCGCGTTCATATCAGCCGGGCACCGCTTCGAGGCCCGGCTCGGAATCCCTGGAAACCGAGGATGCCCGCCAGCGCGACGCATCGCTGATGAGCTTGTCGATGCGGGGGATCCCGAGCTTGCGCTTGATGTTTTCGCGGTGCGATTCCACGGTCTTCGGGCTGATCCCGAGGGTTGCCGCGATTTCTTTTGTCCCGCATCCGTCGCCGATGAGCCCGAAAACCGCCAGCTCCCGGTCCGTGAGTCCCTCCACCCCGGTTGCCAGATCCCCGGAGCATGGCTCGCGCCGCTGCTCCCGCATTTCCTGGCTCAAGAAAATCTCCCCGGCCAGAACGCCCCGGATGGCCGCGATGAGCTTTTCGGGGGCATGGTCTTTCATCAGGTATCCCCGGGCACCATTCCGCACCGCCCGCAGGGCATACATGCGTTCGTCGCACATCGAAAAAACCAGGACCGGAAGGCGCGGGTGGCAACGGGTGACATCGCGCAGCAGGGCGAGCGCATCCCGGTTCCCGAGCATCGGATCCATGACCAGCAGATCCGCGCCAAGCGCCTCTTCGCTCCGCAACAACGCCTCGGGCCTGGAAAGCGAGGCCACCACGCACAAGTCCTCCTGCGCATTGATGATCTGCTCGAGCCCGGACAGCATCACGGGATGGTCATCTAAAAGGACGATTTTTGTGGCACTCGGATGCATGCGATCAGTTTCTTTGTCGGTTCCCGGATTTCCCCTCACGGGGCGAGCGTGCTAACGGTTGCGTGGCAAGGCGTCCATAGGGCCTCCCCCCATTTGGGGGTTCGATTTGATCTTGATCAACGGTTTCATTCCTCGGGCGGAATACCGCCGCGCCCGGTCAGTCGGTGTCCGGACGCGCTGAAACTCTTCGGGGATGCCTCCAAAAACAAAAAGAGCAGCGACAGCAACAAGACGAAAAACGTGACGGCAAAAAGCAGCGGGGCGATCAAAACCAGAAGGCAGAAATCCCTGAGCGGGCGGGGGCGGGGCCTCGTTCGGTGCATCTCTTCACTGCGGGAATTTCGGGAAAAAGCAATGGGCGAGGCACCAGGCGAAGTTGTGAATGGCCGCGACGTGGCGATCCTCGATGGCCGAGGCAAGGCCGACAAATCCAAAAGCGGCGGCGGCGGTCAGAAAGATCATCGGGTATCGGGGCGGGCGGGCTTGTTGGTTCTCCTTGCCGGAATGGGAAGGGCTTTCACCACTCGCACTGCGATTGCCGAATGGCGCAGACTCGGAGTTTCGGGCGAGCGGGAGCGGTTGACCGTGGAGTTGTCTCGGCCCATGCCGCCTTGTGCCGGGTTGTGGAAAGCCGATGGCCCGGTTTGATGTCGCGGTGTGGTTTCATGGGCTTGTTTGGTTGGAATGTGGAATTGATGAAGTCGGCGCTTTCGGCGAAAGCGCCCTACCGCGGTAGGGACGGATCGCCGAGCCGTCCGTGTATTCGCGCGGAGATTTTTTTGGTGTTCCTCACACGGCGGATACGCAGGGCAGCGGAAAACTTGCGGGATTTTTATGGGGGGCCTCAAAAAAAAAACAGACGCATCCCCGAAGACAGATTGTTGTAGAGGCCCTTGTGTCAAGGGCCTGTGGGATTCGACAGGCGGTTGGCACAACCGCCTCCACAACAACAAGAGGCCGGACTTTGAGGCCCTCGCGGATGCCTGGAGTGCAAATCTCCGATCAAGGTTTTCTGCGCGGGGCAAAAAAATCTTTGAGCAGGCCGGCGCAGTCGTGGGCGAGGACTCCGGGGGTGATTTCGCTGCGGTGGTTGAGACCGGGCATCTGCAGGAGGTTGATCAGGCCGCCCGCAGCGCCGCCCTTCGGGTCCGCGCAGCCGAAGATCACCCGTCGGACCCGGGCATGGACGATTGCCCCGGCACACATCGGGCAGGGTTCCTTCGTCACGTAGAGGTCGCAGCCGGTGAGCCTCCAGTCGCCGACTTCGGCTTCCGCCTGGGTGATGGCCAGCATCTCCGCGTGGGCGGTGGCGTCCTTGAGCATCTCGACCTGGTTCCATGCCCGGGCAATGATCGTTCCTTCGCGCACGATGACCGCCCCGACCGGCACCTCTTCGGCGGCAAAGGCTTTCCGCGCCTGCCGCAGGGCCTCCCCCATGAAATATTCCTCGCCCGCAAGTTCCATATTGGGCAGCTTATGCCGGATCCATGCCCGCACGCAAAACCATCGTTGCCCCGTCGATTCTCGCCTGCGATTTTTCATGCCTCGCTGCCGAGGTCGGGCGCGTCGGCAGTGCCGGTGCCGACTGGATCCACTGCGATGTGATGGACGGGCACTTCGTGGGCAACATTTCCTTCGGCCCCGCAGTGGTCGAAGCCGCTTCGCGCGGCACGAGCCTCCCGCTCGATGTCCACCTGATGATCGAACGCCCGGACATCTACGTGCCGCGGTTCGCCGCCGCCGCCTCGATCACCTGTCATGTCGAGGCGCCCCACGATGTCTCGAAAACCCTCCTCGCGATCCGCGATGCCGGTTGCCTCGCGGGGCTGGCCGTCAGCCCGCCGACGCCGCTGGAAATGATCCGGCCCTACCTCGGACGGTTCGACATCCTGCTTGTGATGACCGTGAACCCCGGCTTCGGCGGCCAGCCATTCCTGCCGGAGATGCTCGAAAAAGTTTCCGCAGCTGCGGGGTGGCGCGAGCGGGACGGGCTGGATTTCCACATCGAGGTCGATGGCGGGATCACCGTTGCCACCGCCGCGTTGTCCGTGGCGGCAGGGGCGGATGTTCTCGTGGCGGGAACGTCGGTTTTCAAGGCCGCCGATGCCGCCGCAGAAATCGCGGCGCTCCGGGCCGCACACTGATTTTCCGCAACTTTTTTGCCCGCGCGGTTTTTCATCCCTGTCATGAAAACTCTGCACTGTCTCCCACTGGTCCTCCTCGCTGCAGCGGCCCCCCTGCTCCAGGCCTCCGACTCCAAGCGCACGGCGGAATACATTCTCACCTCACCCGCAGACTTCGAGGGGAAGGAGGTGACCGTCGACGTCTCGTTCGTCAAACCGGTCCACTGGAAGAGCCCCGATCCCGAACTGGCATTCTTCCACGCCATGACGCTCGACCGCAGGGACCATAAACCCGGTGGCGGAATCCTCGTGGTGGTCCCCTCTGCGGATGCGGCCAAGTTCGCGAAGAAATACGGGACGGATTTCGAGGGCCGCAACGAGTCCAATGTCTTTCAAGCCACTCTTCTGGCCGCCCCCGGCAGGAGGATGCACGCCAAAGTCTGGCTCCTCGACAGCACGGGAAAAATCGCCGACCTGCTCAAAGAAAACAAGCTGGCCATCGAGGAAGAAGAGGGTGGCGACGGGCCGGGCCGGGGCCCCGGCGGACAAGGTCCGCACCGTCCGGCTCTCAACTGAGAGCCGAGGAAGTTTCATGGCACCGGGGGATCTTTCCTCCGGTGCCTTTTTTCTGCCACTCTCGGCTTCCAGCGGGTAGCATCCTGGCATGACGACATGGCATTGGCTGGCGATGGCCGGCGTTTTGATGTTCGGGGTTCTCGCTGGCTGGCTGGCCGCCTCGATCCGCGCGGCAAGGCTGAACGCCCGGGCTTCCGCGCTCGAGGCACGGGGGGCGGAGCTGGAAACCCAGATCGCCAAACTCGACGGGGCACTCTCCGCCGAGCGGGGGCAACATGCCGCGACCGCCTCCTCGCTGGCCACGGTCCGCGCGGAAAATTCCCATCTCGCGCAACGCCTGGAGGACGACGGCAAAAGGCTGGCCGAAATCCAAGATCGGATGAAACTGGAGTTCGAGAACCTCGCCTCGCGCCTGCTCGAAGAAAAAAGCGTCCGCTTTCTCGAGCAAAACCAGCAGCACCTCGGGACGCTCCTGAACCCGCTGCGCGAACGCCTGGGAGAATTCCGCGAGCGCATGGAGAAGATCCACACCGAGGAGGAAAAATCCGCGGCGGCGCTCGGGTTCCAGTTGAAGAGCCTCCACGATCTCAACCGTCAGATGGCGGAAGAGGCTGGGAACCTGACCAACGCGCTCAAAGGGCAATCCAAGACCCAGGGCTCGTGGGGGGAGCTCGTGCTCGGGCGCATCCTCGAGAAATGCGGACTCACGAAGGGGGTCGAGTATGAAACCCAGTCCTCCTACCAGGATGACGACGGCTCCCGCCGCATGCCCGACGTCGTGATCCACCTCCCCGAGGGGAAAAACCTCATCATCGACGCGAAGGTCTCCCTCACCGCCTACGAAAAGGCCGTGAACGCCGCTGCGGAAAGCGGGCGGGCAGCGTCCCTCCGCGAGCATGTGACCTCGGTGCGGCGGCACGTGGAGGAACTCGCAAAGAAGGACTACCCCGGACTCAAAAGCCTGCAGTCTCCGGATTTCGTGCTCATGTTCGTGCCGGTCGAGCCCGCCCTCCATCTCGCCCTCCAGGAGGACCCGGCGCTCTACGGGGATGCCTTCGAAAAAAATGTCGTCCTGGTTTCTTCCTCGACCCTCCTTGTCGCGCTCCGTGCGGTCGAGAGCGTCTGGCGGCACCACAAGCAGACCGTCAACGCGCAGGAAATCGCCAGGCAGGCCGGAAATCTCCACGACGCTTTCGTCCTCTTCACGCAATCGCTCGAAGAGATCGGCTCGCGCCTCGACCAGGCCAAGAGTTCCTACGACGCCGCGATCTCCCGCCTCACCACCGGGCGCGGCAACCTCGTCAAACGCACGCTCGAACTCCAAAAACTCGGGGCCCGCGGCGACAAACAACTCCCTCCCGGCATCGCGGCACTGGCAGAGGAATAGCCTAATCCGCATCCTCGACGCGCAGGAGGTCCGGCACCGGAGGCAGGGATTTGGGGAGCGGAAGCCATGCGATCAATGGCAGGCCGAGAAGCAGGATGACCCCGGCAAAAACCAGGGCATGGGGAATCCCGACATGGGTGGCGACCCATCCGTTCCACGCGCTCCCGATCCCCATGCTTCCCTGGAAGAAAACGAGATAGAATGAAAGCGCGCGTCCCCGGATGGCCTCGGGCACAGAGACCTGCACCGCCACGTTATACTGGATCAGCACGGCAACCCATGCCAAACCGCCGACAAAAAGGGCGACGAGTGCGACCGGATAATTCCGGACGGCACCCAGACAGATGAACACCAGCGACAGCAGGACGGTGCCCGGCCCGGCAATCCGGTCGGGATGCCACCTGTTCCGAAGACCCGGGACAAGACCGCCGGTGATGATGGAGCCCAGGCCGAAGGCACCGAGGAGAATTCCGTATCCGAGGGCGTTGGTCTTCAGCCCTTCCCTGGCCAAAAGCGGCAGCACCGCCCAGATGGCGCTTGCGGCAAACGCAAATGCTGAGACGCGCAGGAGCGGGGCGCGCATCACGGGCGAGAAAAATGCGAACACGAATCCCTCCCTCAATGTTTTGAGGACCGCTTTCTGCGGGCGTCGGAAGCGGGGCCGCTTCCAGGCCGCCAGAACAAGCACGGTTCCGAGAAAGGAGGCGGCATTCAGGAAAAAGACGACTGCGGGTCCCTGCGCCGCAACCAGCAACCCCCCCATCGCCGGCCCGATCGAACGGGCGCTGTTGAAGCTCATGCTGTTGAGCGAGACCGCTGCGGCAACCTGGTCGTGGGGCACCATCTCCTGAATCTGCGACTGCCAGGCCGGCAGGTTCAGCGAACTGAAAAACCCGAGGCAGAGCGTCAGCCAAAGGAGCGTCGCGGGAGAAATATGGTGGGTGGCAGTGAAGATCCCAAGCGTCGCGGCGGCGGCCATCATGCCGGTCTGGGTGGCGATCAGGATGCGGCGCCTCTCGACCATGTCGGCGAGCACGCCGCCCAGGATTCCCGCGAAGAAGGTCGGGAGGAAAATGCAGGCCGGGACCAGCCCCACGAGGAACGGCGAAGAGGTCATCGAGGTCATCAGCCAAGCCGCCCCAACGCCGTGCATGAGCGTGCCAACGTTCGAGAACACGGTGGCGATCCAGAGCGCGCGGAACACCGGGTTGGCGAGCGGGGCGACCAGGGTTTGGAAATAGCCCGCCTTCACCAGAAAAAACTGATGGCGAGCACCGTGAACACCACCGCGCTGATCCACACATACAGCCGGTTCTTTTCCAAAACGTATCCCGCGCCGGCGAGGAGAACCCGGACCGGCGGGTTGAGAAGCAGCAGAAATATCCCGATCATCGCGACGCTCCGGCGTTCCCCGACCTCGCGCAGGTCGAACGCCCGCCGGACCATCCCGATGGGGTTGCTGAAATATTTCGGCTCGCCGGAGAAAATGTGGTCGCCGGGATTCTCCCCCACGTGGGCGGAGAGGAACCAGACCAGCCCCACGGCAATGAGAAACGCGGAAATCATGGTGCCCGTGACCATGACCCGCGCGAGGAGGAGGGTCATCCTGTTCATCGCAGGCCCTGGCGGATCATTTGCACCGCGATCACGCAGACCGCCGTCAGGAAAATCACGCGCAGGAGCCTGACGGGGGCAACCGCGAGAAGTTTGGCTCCGACAAAGGCTCCGGCGAGAACTCCCAGCGCCACGGGCGAGACGAGCGCGGGGTCGAGGTAGCCTTTCTTCAGGTATACCCCCACGCTCGCGGCGGCGGTCACCCCGATCATGAAATTGCTGGTGGCCGTCGTCACCTTGAACGGCAGCCGCATGATCTGATCCATGGCCAGCACCTTGAACGCGCCGGACCCGATCCCCAGCAACCCGGACAGGACGCCCGCCACCCACATGACACAAAATCCTGGGACGATCCCCGCCACCCCGTAGGCGGATTTCGTCCCATCCTGCCCCGGGAACTCGCCCGGGAGGTCGAGCTTGATGGCGAGAGGATCCGAGTCTTCGGGCAGGATCCGGGGTCCGGGCTTTTTGGCCAGGGAGAGAAACACCGTGGCCAGCAACGCCACACCAAAAATGACGGCCAGCACGGATTGGTCGAGCACGGTGGCGAGGAGCGCGCCGCAGACCGCTCCGACCGTCGTGGCGACACAGAGGAACAACCCGACCTTCATGTTGGAAATCCCATCGCGCAGGTAGGCGGCGGCCGCCCCGGACGACGTGGCGATCACCGAGCAAAGCGCGGCACCCATCGCATAGCGCAGATCGATCCCGAATCCCAGGACCAGCAGGGGCGTGATGATGATCCCGCCCCCGAGCCCGATCAGCGACCCGAAGACCCCCGCGCAAAACGAGGCCCCGCCGACCGCGATGTCAAAAATGGGCTCCGTCATCACCCGGTGGCTTCACCTTGCGGACCGGCGGTGGATCCAGATGCTCTGCAGGAGCCCGAAACCGAAAAGCGTGATCATCACAAACGACCCGCCATAGCTGATCAGCGGCAGCGGGAGGCCGGTGATCGGCGTGACGGAGATCGTCATGCCGACGTTCATGAAGATATGCGTGAAGATCAGCATGACAAATCCCACCGCGAGCAGTCGGCCCAGATCATCCTCCGCCTCCATGGCGATTTGCAGGATGAGCACGCACAGCAGCGCGAAGGCCCCGAGGAGCGCCACTCCCCCCACGAAACCGTGCTGCTCCCCGAGGACCGAAAAAATAAAGTCGTTGTGGACGATGGTCGAGGGGAGGAAGCCGAGTTCGAGCTGCGTGTTCTGGGCCTTGAAGCCCTTGCCGGAAAATCCCCCCGAGCCGATGGCGATCAGCGATTGCGTGATGTTCCACCCGTCGCCCTGGGGGTCGGCCTCGGGATTCAGGAATGTCGTGATGCGCGAATACTGGTAGGGCTTGAGCCCGAACTGGACGACGACGGGGATCATCGCGACCCCGACGATCAGCATCGAGAGCAGCCACCTTTTCGGGATGCCGCCGACGAACATCATCGCCAGCAGGACCGGGACCCAGACGATGCAGGACCCGAGATCCGGCTGGATCAGGATGAGTATCCACGGTGCCCCGACAAGCGCGCCGCAACACAGGATCCTCAGGATGGCCGGCATGTTGCGGTAATTTTGAAGGAAGATCGCCAGCGCCAGAATGCCGGCCACGATCGCCATCTGGGATGGCTGGAAGTTCATGGGGCCGAGGTTCAGCCAGCTCCTCGCCCCGTATCTCTTTTCGCCGAACCGCATCGTCGCGACGAGGAAAAGGATGCTGAGGACATAGATCGGGATCGCCCCGAACCTCACCCAGCGGTAATCCGCGAGCGACACCACGAAAAACATCGGCAGGCAAATCAGGATCCAGACCAGTTGGGAAGACCAGAAATTCGCCTCGCGCATCCATGTCGCGCTGTAGATCGCGTAGACGCCATACCCGAGAAGCGCCATCATCAGCGCGAACAACGGCCAGTTCATCCGCAGGAAATTTCTGAGGATCGGGTGCATCAGGCGAGTTGTGGGATCGCGGCCAACAGCGACTTGGTGTAGTCGGCCCGGGGGTTGTTGTAAATCTCGTCCGCCGACGCGGACTCAACGATTTTCCCGCGGTGCATGACGAGCACGTGGTCGCTGATGTGCTCGACCACCGCGAGGTCGTGGGCGATGAACAGGTAGGCGATGCCGAATTGTTCCTGGAGGTCCTGGAGCAGGTTGACGATCTGGGCCTGCACGCTGACATCGAGGGCGCTGACCGGCTCGTCGCAGACGATGAAGCGGGGCTCGACGGCCAGGGCGCGCGCGATGCCGATCCTCTGGCGCTGCCCGCCGCTGAACTCGTGGGGGTAGCGCCCCATCATTTCCGGTTGGAGTCCCACGAGCCGCAGGAGCCCGGCCACGCGATCCCGGCGATCGGCCCGGGATTTCTCCGGAAAGTGGATTTCCAGGGCCTCGGAAACGATCTCGGCGATGCTGGACCGGGGGTTCAGCGAGCCGAACGGATCCTGGAAAATCATCTGCATCTCGCGCCGGAACGGGCGGAATTCCTTTTCGCGAAGCGGGAGGATTTCGCGCCCGTCGAACACGACGCTTCCCGAGGTGGGTGGGATCAGCTTGAGGAGGGTTCTCCCGACGGTCGTCTTCCCGCTTCCGCTCTCGCCGACAAGGCCCACGGTCTGCCCCGGCCCGACGGAAAAACTGACATCGTCAACCGCCTTGATCACCCCCGTTTGGCGGCGGAGCAACCCGCCGTGGACGGGAAACCAAGTCTTGAGGTTGCTGACTTCGAGGAGCGGCATGGAGAGAACCACTACCTCCTGCGAGGGGTGTTGTCACCCGTCATCATGCCGCTTTTGCGAGGGCCGGAATCAACCCTTCTTGAGAAGAGGGAGCCCGGTGCGCTCGTTCTCGGATACGACGTAACCGGCGGGCAGGGCGTCGATGGCCGCTTCACCGGCCACGCCGGCAAAATAATAAAGGGTCACTTCCCTGCCGCCTTTGAGCTGCTGGAGCCGACGGTGAAGGAAATACGTTTTACCGGATTTTTTGCTTTGGACACTGAAGGCCATGACTTGGGATTTTTGCTTGGTGTTTGTTCTTGTCGGGCGGGAAACTATTTGGCGAGACCCGCGTCACGCAGGGTCTTGTAGGCACCGTTTTTCGAGAGGGTCTTGAACGCCCTCGCGGTGGCTTTCACGGTGACGAACTTTTTCAGTTCGGGCACCCAAACGCGCTTGGTCTTCAAATTCGGCTGGAAGAAACGCGGGGTGACGGCGGTGACATGCATGCCGATGCCGCCCTTCTTTTTAGCCAGACCCCGGCGGTGGATTTTTGATCCGCGGACGGGTTTGGCTCCTGTGATGCTGCACTTTCTGGACATAATGAGAGTGGCTGAAGCTAACGGGTCAGCCAGGGGAGTCAAGAGTTTGATTTCAGAGTTTGATCTCTTGGAACTTCTCGACGTTTTCCCCCGAGATGCTCGGCCTCCTGACACCGGAATCCCGTCCGCCGCCAGCACCTGACCGCGCGAGGGAGGGTTCAAGCGGGCGGATTCCCGAATTTCCCGAGCGCTTCCCGCGAAAGCCCGTCCGCCTCCACGATTTTCCTGCGCGAGGAAAATCCGGACGTGATCCTGACCGCGCGGGTCGGCAGCGAAAATTCCGCGGCCAGGAATTCGCAGAGGGCGTCATTGGCCTTGCCGTCGGTTGCGGGAGCCTGGATCCGGACCTTCAAGTCCCCGCCCAGCCAGCCGACAATGCCGCTGCGCGAAGCGCGCGGGACGACTTTGACGGAGATTTTCACGGCGCGGCTACTTGTGCTTCGCCGCGAGCTGCGCCCAGAGCTTCTTTTCTTCGGCGTCGAGCGCCGCGGGCACCGTGACGGCGACGACCGCGTAGAGGTCTCCGCGCCTGCCGTCGCCGAGCGGGAGGCCCATGCCGGGAAGGCGAAGCTTTTTTCCGGACTGAGTGCCGGGTGCCAGCTTCAGCTTCGCCCGGCCCTCGAGCGTCGGGACATGCACGTTGCATCCGAGCGCGGCATCCCAGGCGGGAACCTCGAGGTCGTAGATCAAATCGGCCCCTTCGATCTCAAAGTCCGGGTGTCGCTGGAATTTGACGCGCAAATAAAGATCGCCCGAGCCCGCAGCCCCGCTCTCCCCTTGGCCGACCAGCCGGATTTTCTGGCCTTCCCGGATCCCTTTCGGGATTTTGACCGTGTAAGTTTCGATCTTTCCGGACTCCCCTCTCCGGAAAGAAATCTGGCGGGTTGAGCCGTGGAAGGCCTCTTCGAGCGTGACCATGATGTCGGCTTCGACATCCCCGCCGCGCTGAGGCGCCTCCTCGTAACCGCCGAACCCCCGGCCGCCGCCCCGGCGCGCCCCACCGAACATCTGCTCGAAAAAGTCGCTGAACCCGGTGCCCCCGAACTCGAATTCGACGCCCCCGCCGGGACGCGCCCTGCCGCCGCGGAATCCTCCCCCCGCCTGTTGCCAGCCCGGAGGCGGCCCGCCGGACTGCTGCCAGCCGGCCCCGTATTCGTCGTATTGCTTCCGCTTCTCCGGATCGCCGAGAACCTCGTAAGCCTCGTTGATCTCCTTGAATTTCTCCTCGGCCTCCTTTTTGTTCTTGGCGGTGTCGGGATGGAATTTGCGGGCGAGCTTGCGGAATGCGCCCTTGATTTCGTCGGCCCCGGCGGTTTTTGAAACCCCGAGCGTTTGGTAGTAATCGCGGAATTGCGCGGCCATGTGAGAATTTGCTTATCCCATTGTGCCAAATTTGTTCATTCTGTCCAACCCATGCTCGATATCCGACTCATCCGCGAAAACCCCGACACCGTCAAAGCCCGTCTCGCCACCCGCGGGCCCGGCCACGGATCCGCCGTCGACGCCGTCCTCGCCATCGACGTGGAACGCCGGGCCGCAGACACCGGCCTCCAGGGCCTCCAGGCCGAACGCAACCGCCTCAGCAAGGAGATCGGAAAGCTCCGCGCCTCGAAGCAGGACAGTTCCGCGCTCGAAGCGGAAGTGAAATCGTTCGGGAGCCGCATGGAGGAGATGAACGCAGCCGTCACCGTGCTCGACGCCCGGCAGCGTGAGCTTCTCCTCAACATCCCGAACCTTCCGTCCGAAACCACGCCGGTCGGAAATGACGCCGCCGCCAATCCGGTGCTGCGCGAGTGGGGAGCCAAGCCGACGCTCGAACGCCTGGAGGATCACGTCGCCATCGGGGAACGGCTCCGACTTTTTGATTTCGGGCGGGCCGGCAAACTGAGCGGAAGCGCGTTCGTCTGTTACACCGGGGCCGGCGCGAAACTCGAGCGCGCGCTCATCAATTTCCTTCTTGACCTGCACACCACGAAGCACGGCTACACGGAAATCCTGCCTCCGCTGGTCGTGAAACCCGAGGCGCTTTTCGGCACGGCCCAACTCCCGAAATTTGCGGACCAGCAATACCGCTGCGCCAACGACGACCTTTATCTCGTTCCCACCGCCGAGGTCCCGGTCACCAACCTCCATCGCGAGGAAATTCTTCCGTCGGCCTCGCTGCCCGTCAAATACGTCGCCTACACGCCGTGCTTCCGCCGCGAGGCCGGCTCGGCGGGCCTCGGCACGCGCGGGCTCATCCGCATGCACCAGTTCGACAAGGTCGAACTCGTCAAGATCACCACGCCGGAACATTCCGCCGCGGAGCTGGAGTCGCTCACCGCCGACGCCGAGCGCGTCCTCCAGATCCTCGGCCTGCACTACCGGGTCATCGAACTCTGCACCGGCGACCTCGGCTTCGGGTCCGCAAAAACCTACGACATCGAAGTCTGGGCACCCGGCCAGAACGCGTATCTCGAGGTTTCGAGCTGCTCGAATTTTGGCGACTACCAGGCGCGCCGCATGAATCTTCGCTTCAAGGGCGAGGACGGGAAAAACCGCTTCTGCCACACCCTCAACGGCTCCGGCACGGCGCTCGCCCGCCTCTACGTCGCGCTTCTCGAGTCCGGACTCCAGCCCGACGGCTCCGTGGCCCTCCCCCCGGCCCTCCACCCTTATTTCGGTGCCGAAGCGATCTGAGAAAACGGAGCGCGGGCGTCCCGCCCGCGTTGGTGCCGCTCGCGGGCAAGATGCCCGCGCTCCTGTTTGCGGCAAAGTGAACAGGGCGGTCTCCCGTCCCGGCGCGTTGGATGCCGCGGTGGCCGCCGCCCTCGCCGCATACCCGCGCAGCCGGACGTTCCTCGTCGGCGTCTCGGGGGGGCGGGATTCGATGGCCCTCCTCCATGCCCTGAAGCGCCTTGGATTTCGCAAACTGGTCGTCTGCCACCTCGATCATGGCCTGCGGGGAAAATTGTCCCGCGCGGATGCGAGATTTGTCACCCGGCAGGCCGGACTGCTCGGGTTCGATGTCGAATCCGCCCGCGCCCGGACCAGGGAGTTTGCAAAAGCCACTGGCCGGTCGCTCGAGACCGCCGCCCGGGAACTCCGCCGCGCATTCTTCCTGGAATGCTCGAGGCGCAGGCGCTGCCGCCTCCTTCTCCTTGCCCACCATGCCGACGACCAGGTCGAGACCTGTCTTTTCAATTTCCTGCGCGGCTCCGGAGCAGCCGGTCTGGCGGGCATGAAGCCGGAAAGCACCCGGAACGGACTGCGCATCATTCGCCCGATGCTGGAAATCTCCCGCGACGAAATCAGCGCCGAGGTCGCCGCAAACAGGATTCCGTTCCGCGAGGACCACACCAACGCGGAAATCGAACACACCCGGAACCGGATCCGGAATCTGGTGATCCCCGCCATCACGCGGGCATTCGGCGAAAGTTTCCGCCAAGCCGTTCTCCGGGCCTCGCAGATTTTCCGGCACGAGGATGACTGGCTGGAATCCCAGACGCCGGATGTTTCAAAAAAACTTTCCTGCGCGGCTCTCCGCGCGATGCCCGGGGCCCTGCGCCATCGCACCGTCCTGCGCTGGCTCCGGCGGAGCGCGGTGCCGGAGCCGGGATTTTTTGAAACCCGCCGCGTGCTCTCCCTTCTGGATCCCGCGAAGGGACCGGCGAAGGTGAGCCTCCCGGGAAATTATCACGCCCGCCGCCGCGCCGGAGAAATTTTCCTTGGCCGGGAGAACCGGTGAAAAGCGTCCGCGAATCCCTTCGCATGGCGGGCGCCGCCGCGAAGGCCAACCTGCTTCCCGGCCTTCTGCTCCAGGGCCTGATGCTCGTGTTTTTCGCGCTTTATACCGCCCATGAGGGAACGCGGCAGTTTCTCGGCGAGGTGGCTGGGATGAAGCAGGAAGCCGGGCTTGGGTTTTCCTTCTTCTCGTATGTGATTGCCGCGGCTTTGCTGCCCGAGCTTCTCCGGATCGCGTTTTTTCAATCCGGAAAACCCACGGCCGGAAACCTCTGGCTTTTCCTCACCGCCGCGCCCTTGTGGGGAAGCATTGGCATGCTGGTCGATCAGTTTTACCGTTTGCAGTCGCTCTGGTTCGGCAACGGACACGATGGGCTGACTCTCCTCTCCAAAGTGCTCGTCGATCAGTTTCTCTTCAGCCCGTTTCTCTCCGCCCCTGTCACTGTCGGATGGTTCCTGCTGCGGGATGAGGGATTCCGCCGTTCGGCGTGGCCGAAGATTTTTTGCGCGGATTTCATCTTTGAAAAAGTGTTCCCCGTGGCCGTGGCCAGTTGGTGCGTGTGGATTCCGGGAGTGATCCTCGTCTATTCCATGCCGCCCCTGCTCCAGATCCCCGTGGCCGTGTTCATCCAGGTCTTCTGGGTCCTCATCTTCACGACCGTCGAAGAGTCCCTGCGGCGAAAAATTTGAATCGCAGTTCGCTTGGGGAATGGAGCGCGGGCATCCTGCCCGCCATCGTCAACCCACGGAAATATCCGGCGGATTTTTCTTGCCAGATGAAATCAAAATGATATCACATCGGGTTTCGAACCAATTACCATATGACTAGACCAAATGAGTTCTCTTCGGCCAATCGTGAGCGCCGCGTCAACGCGCTCAATGGATGGATGGCACTGACCGTCACACTGATCTTCATTCTTGGAAGCGTTGCGGTGTTCGCCGCGGGGATCGCGTCGGACAAGTTTCTGTTCATCGTTCCCGCCATTTTGCTCTTCATTTTCACGATGGTTTGCACCGGCGGATATTTCACCCTGCAGCCGAACGAGGCAGCGGTCCTGATTCTCTTCGGTGCATACAAAGGCACCGTGCGTTCGAGCGGTTTTTTTTGGACGAACCCGTTTAACAGGAAGGTCAAGATCTCCCTCCGCGCCCGCAATCTCAACGGCGAAAAGCTCAAAGTGAACGACAAACGCGGCAATCCCGTCGAAATTGCGGCTGTGGTGGTTTGGCGTGTCGAGGATTCGGCGCAGGCCTCCTTCGACGTGGACAACTACGAGCAATATGTGCGCGTGCAGAGCGAATCCGCCGTGCGCCACCTTGCGACCGGTTACGCATATGACGACGATGACGGCACCGGTGAGCAAATCACCTTGCGGGCGTCCGGAGAGGCTGTCAGTGCGGCGCTCCGCGTCGAATTGCAGGAGCGGCTTGGCAAGGCTGGCGTGACCGTCGAGGAGGCGCGTTTGACGCATCTGGCCTATGCGCCGGAAATTGCCCAGGCCATGCTCCGCAGACAGCAGGCAGAGGCGGTTATTGCCGCGCGCCAGAAGATCGTCCAAGGGGCCGTCAGCATGGTTGAGATGGCTCTGAACGAACTTGCCGCCAAGAAAGTTGTCGAACTCGATGGCGAGAGGAAAGCAGCCATGGTCAGCAACCTTTTGGTGGTTCTCTGCGGTGAGTCGGAGGTTCACCCCGTGATCAACACCGGAACGTTGTATCAATAGGCACGGCCTCGTCCGGAACGACTTGAGCGGATGACCAACCCCGGCCGGAAGCCCTTTCTGCTCCGAATCGACCCGCATCTCTGGGCCGATCTGGAAACATGGGCGCAACAGGATCTCCGAAGCGTAAACGGCCAGATCGAATTTCTCCTTCGGGAAGCGGTTCAGCGACGAAAGAAAACCATGGGAAACCGCCCCGTCGGCGAGGAAGACATGGATCAATCGTCGCGATGCTCCCCTTGAAGTCAAAACGGGTGGCCAATTCTTTGATCGCCTGGTTCACCGCGTTGTCGATCTCCTGCTTGTCGATTTCCGAAACAATGTCGAACGATGGCATGCGCAAGAAATAATCGGAACCGGCCAACCGGTCAATTTTCCCTTTGCATGGGAATCCGGGCCCCCTCCCGACAGAAGGTTTTTTGAGCTGAATCATGATCTTCCCGCATAAAAAGGGAATTCCCCTTGACCCATTTTAGGCCGCTAATATAAGTTTATCTTATGAACAACCCGCTGCCATCGATTCCCTCGGGCGGTCCTTCATTTCCGTATCCTGGCTATCCAACTGTGGAAGGCCTTTCATTTTCCATCCCAATCCATCCAACAATCCACCTATCATGAAATTAACGCGCCTTATTCCACTGACAATGCTTCTTTGTCCCGCGATTCTCCGGGCGGGGGAATCCGACCTTGCCCTGCCGACCGATCGTTCGGCCGTTTTCCAGTTCCCGGGATTTTCGCTCCCGAGCGAGATGATTTTGTGGATCGGTCTCGGCGTCGCGCTTCTGGGCATGCTTTTCGGCTGGCTGGAATGCGGGAAGCTCCGGAAACTGCCGGCGCACAAGAGCATGTTGGATATCTCATCCCTCATCTACGGCACCTGCAAGACCTACCTGCTCCAGCAGGGTCGGCTGCTTCTCTTGCTCGAACTCTTCATCGGGGCCACGATGGTCTATTACTTCGGATTCCTGAAGCATAACCCGGCCTCGACCGTGGCGCTCATCATCGGCTGGTCGCTGATCGGCATCGGCGGATCGTTTGCGGTTGCCTGGTTCGGCATGCTGATCAACAACATCGCGAACAGCCGGATGGCATTCTCCGCGCTACGCGGACGGGCTCTGCCGGTCTCGGAAATCCCGACCCGCTCGGGCATGAGCATCGGCGTTCTTCTGATCAGCACCGAATTGCTGATGATGATCGCGATCCTCCTCTTCGTCCCCCCGGCTCTCGCCGGGTCCTGCTTCATCGGCTTCGCGATCGGCGAGTCCCTCGGCGCGAGCGTGCTCCGGATCTGCGGCGGCATCTTCACGAAGATTGCCGACATCGGCAGCGATCTCATGAAAATCGTCTTCAAAATCAAGGAAGACGACGCGCGGAATCCCGGCGTGATCGCCGATTGCGCGGGTGACAATGCCGGCGACAGCGTGGGCCCGACGGCCGACGGGTTCGAGACCTACGGGGTCACGGGCGTGGCGCTGATCACGTTCATTCTCCTCGCCGTGGCGCCCCAGTTCATGTGGACGTTCATCGTGTGGATCTTCGCGATGCGGATCGTGATGATTCCGACCTCGATCCTCTCGTGGAAAATCAACACCTGGATCACGAAGGGAGTCTTCGGAAAACACAGTCATTTCGATTTCGAACATCCGCTGACCATCCTCGTCTGGCTGACCTCGTTGATGTGTGTCGCGGTGAGTTACATCGTGAGCTACTTCATGCTGGCCGCGGAATTCCCGACCCTGTGGTGGAAGCTGGC